>SXGS01187024.1_pt1 | contig 28754 bp, 34 predicted proteins | sample 3174681 | NCBI WGS metagenome assembly SXGS01 (sample SAMN11356861, study PRJNA531348) | freshwater metagenome | isolation source: freshwater sample F1-80 | place: China: Fuxian Lake, Yuxi | collected 2017-12-25 | reverse complement strand
GGCCAGGCGGATCGGTTCGGCGTCGGAGGAGGTCGCGGACACGTCGAGGGTGTGTTCGGCGATGCCGTCGAAGTCCAACCCGGCGAGTTCGGTGGGCAGGTCGTCCAACGCATCGTCGGACAGTCCGGGATGCAGGACCGCATCGTCGATACCGTTCTCGACCAGTCGGTCCCGCCACGCTTCCTCGTGCACGGCAGTGCGGTTCGAGGTGTCGTCGATCCAGCTCTGGTCGGCCGAGCTGGTGACGGTCTGCGCGGTGACCAGCTCGTGTGCGACGCCCGCTGCGGCGAGGTAGGCGGCCGCGCGTACCAGCGACGCATTCGAGTCGAGCAGTCCGAATGCGCGGCTGTCGCTGCGCGGCTCGTACGAGTGCGACCGAGAGCGCACCTCGTCCCGTCGCGCGGCAGCGCGGTCGGGGAGGGCGCGACGGCGGGCCGCTGCCAGAGCTGCCCGGCGACCGCGTTGATAAGCGGAGGCCGCAATCTGGGAGCGCCGCTGCTGCTCGGCAGGCGAGGGTGAGCGGGTCATCGCCGGCCGCCTGCGCTGGATGCGGTTGCGGCGTTGGATGCGTTGTTCGGAATCAAGACAGAGTTCGACATGAAGGGCCTTCACTGGGAGCGTCGGCCAGCCACAACGCAACACACAGACACCGAGACAGTGTCCGTGAAGCGCAGATGCTGGATGGACGCTCGACCGTGACCCTCATCGACGGTCGAACAGGAACAGCATAGGGCACCCGGCCCGCTTGTGTGAAGTGACGCCTCCTTGTTATTCGACGGTGCGCTCTTGGCGAGAGGAGTGCACGACAGCCCGGTTGTCCGCGCGAATCAAGGTGCCGGAACGATGTACGTTCCAGCCACCGGAAGACGCCGAAGATGCGGAACTTGATTTAGGCAAGCATAGGGTAGTAGGTGCGATGATTGCGCGTCATGTGCTAGGCGAAGTCGGGGTCGTAATCGCGTTCTCCGGCAGTTATCTCTTGATTCAACGACAGAAGTCGAAGAACCATCTCTTCATGATTGTCGGCAATGGAAGCAGGCCAGCCGTAGCACAGTGCGACCGCCTGATCCAGCTTTCGGTGAAGTTTGGCAAGCGCGACGTACGCGCCCTCGCTCATCGCGTTGTACAGGTCTGTGAGCCCAATGCCTTCGTTCTGACACAAGGCGCTCCGCAACTCAAGAAGCGAGCGTGACGCCTCCGACACGGCATCTCGATATTCTGAAGAAGGTTTGTTCGGCCAGGGGAATGTCATGAAGACAGTGGTCGGCGTATATCGGAGGTCCGCTTTGATGGTGGACGAATGGTGCCAGGCCCAGGCGGTGTGAGCCGAGGAATGCAAAATGCCCATTGAGTAGTCGTCGTCAAATGTTGCAACAAAAGTCAAATTACTGGGCGTGGTGGTCAAATCCTGCCAGGCAGCAACAAGCCTTTTTCCCTGGGCAGCAATCGCGATGTAGCGATTTCGCCCTTCGAGGGCGCCATACATGGTAGGTCGAGGTCGCCCAAATCGCCACCAGAATCTGCGAAAATCAGTATCGTCTGAGTCGTCACGTACAGGTTTGACCTTGGCTCGGACAATCGCCAGGGCGTCAGGGAATTTTTTGGCCTGCTCTAACTCCATAAATCCAAAATCAATGATCCAACGGCGGGGCCTCTGACCGGGGTCCTCGGTGATGTCGTCGCCGATCAGGTAGCGCCGCACGACCTTGGAGTAGTCCGCAGTGGATTTGTTCAGAAGTGACTCGGCGGTTACGGAATCGATGATGAATCCATCACCGACGGGAATGACCCCTTGGAAGCACCTGTTCGAGTTCGCCGCCAAGTTTCGTGGGCGCCAGCCAACGCCAGCGTGTAGGGAAGAATCGATTGCTTCTACTTGAGCTCCGTCGAGGAAGAACGGTCCTTCGTCGCTAGACTTAACCCAGTTCACGATGCTGACGTGTACCTTTGCCGCTCCTGGCCACTTCTGGCTTGAAATCGCGTCGGTAATTGTTCCGCCCGTCGCCACAATGTAATCGAGGGAGGCCGATCGGGCCTTGTTCTGTGAAATGGAGTTTGTACCAACAAGTCCTGCTCGTTGGCCAGCTTTGAGGTGCTCCTGCGCCAACCGAAACCAGTACACGCAAAGCTCTTTGACGCCGACATGAAAGGTGTCCCGTAACCAATCCGCGTAATCGGGACTCAGCTGTCGTCGAATAAACTGTGATCCGAGAAATGGAGGATTACCGATAACGCAGTCGGTGTCGGGCCAGGGGGCACGCAGGGCGTCGCCGATGGAAATGTTGGCAAGACTGACAAGAGGTAATGGGTTTTCGGCAGCACCGTAGACATCGATCATCTGACGGTGTCCCATCCAAAGGGTGACACGTGCGATAAGCACAGCAGCCGGTTCGATTTCGATTCCCTGCATGTTAGTCAGCGGTATGTACGGCCAGGGGGTTGGTGGCAGTGGGAGCCCGGTTGACGCGGCGAGGTCCTCGATCCGCCTCTTGGCCATGAATTCGAGGGACCGTAATTCGCGATACGCGATGTAGAGAAAGTTCCCGCACCCGCAGGCAGGGTCGAGAACTCGAAATGCGCACAGTTCGTTGAGGACTTCCCAGGCAGCGGTCGGTGTGTCGGCGCTGTCGATGCGTCTAGTCCACGGCCGCACTATCGTCGGACCGACGATCTTCATGATGTCCGCTTCGTGCGTGTAATGTGCACCAAGCTTGCCGGCAATGATCCGCTCCATAAGAGAGCCAAAGATAGTGGGATCAACTTTACTCCAGTCAAACTGAGCGGCTTCTGAGAGAAGAGTCAATTCGGCGGAGTTGAGATCAACCTCGGCGGGGTCTGCGAAAAGGTCTCCATTGACGTATCGAGTACCCGCAAGCAGTCCCTTACGGTTGTGACTGCCCTTTTGGTTCAACACGCGAAATAGAAACCCGAGTTCGGCGGCGGGGTTGCTCGTCGGACTGGCGCGCAATTGCTCGACGGTGCGTTGAAAGGGTGACCCTTCGAATAGGCCGAGGTCTTCGGCGAACATCGCCCAGATCGACTGCATCGTGAAGCGGATGATGTCGTCCGGAGGTGCCGCGGTGCGGTCGATCAGTGACTGGTACACGTCGCCCATAGTCTCGGCGGCGCGTGTCGTGAGCTCCTTGTGGTGTTCGATGAAGCTGGGCACTTGCTCGGGACCGGTGAGAAACATGAGCGTTTCGTAGCGATTTGGCAGATCCGCCAGAGCGAACGCGATGCGCGGCGACTTGGGGAACCGACCCGGCTCCCAGACCTCGAACTCTCTGAAGTTGCACAGCACGACCCACCTCGCGGCGGGTACGTCCTGTTCGTCGTCGGCGGATTCCTCCCAGTATCTCTTCACCTGGTCGCGGCCCGATGCGATGCTCTTCGAGGGAGCTTTCATCTCGACGATAGCAACGCCAGGCCAGTGGAGGTCCATGAACCCGGCTGACGATTTGAAGTCTTCGAACTTCGCCCCCACGGTGATGCGCTCAGAGCCGTAGCACTTGAACAGTTGGTTCAGGAACGTCTGAGCCTCGGCCTTCTCGCTGCCGGTGAACCCGGACCAGCTGGTGACGAACTTACCGAGTTCCTTCTGAATTTCTTCTCCGCTGCGCACATCAGAGACTCTAGGTTCACACGAGGCGAAGCTCGTTGCCCCCGAAGTACGTGTCCTTCTGTAGTCGCGCGCGCGCCTTCTCAAGAACTGCCAACGTGTCGGCGAGGGCCAGTTGGGCGTTGTGCTCCTCCGGAGCGTCGCCGAGGCGCTTCTTCGCCTTCTTGGCCCGCGCGATCGTGTGCTCGATATTCAGCAGAACGTCCGACACCTCGTTCATCGCCCGCTCATGGTCGACCTGCGTTTGTGCACGGGGATCGTGCGTTGGTCGAGTCATAGGTCTTCCTCCAAACCGAGCCCCGGTGCGAGGGGTACCTGCGATGGTAACGGGCCAACCCGACCGATGTCATGACCGCTGCGGTAGTCGTGGACGACCAGGGCGTGGGTGGTGACGCTAGCCGTGTCAGTGCTGGCCGCGTTTCACGGCAGTCGGAAGCCCCATTCCGCAGTGTCCGGTGTCCCGAGTCGACACCGTCCGCTTGCCGCCCCGCTGTGGCCTAGCTGATAACGTGGACCGCAGGACCAAGACTGGCGTTGAACAGGGATTATGTCATAATCTCAATTATCGGCAATGAGTATCGTTATTAATAAGGGGCTCACGACGACGACTTGTCAGGGCACAGAGAGTCGCTCAAAAAAGCTGCGGACGTTGTGGGTGAATTGCTTGCTCGACCTCCTGCGTTGGAGCGACCCGGGTGTACGGTCCGGTGATGCACGGCGACGCAGGTATCAATCCGTATGGCTGTTCCGGGTCGCGCTCGTGACGGCGTCGCCGCACGACGACGCCGAAGGTCGTGTAGCTGAGGCCACTCTGGCGATCACCGGCTCGAGTCTGTCGTCGATGACGGAGATCGTGAGGGATCTGGGTGACGAGCTGGCCAACACGAGACCGGATCTTCCGGGCGCCAACAGTCCGTACGCCATCGTGTTCCACTGCGTCGCCGTGATCGAGTACTGGGCGGGCTCGGCGATCGCCGGCCTGAAGATCCCGCGGGACCGCGCCGCCGAGTTCACTGCCACCGGCCGGGTTGATGATCTGATCACCCGGGTCGACGACGTTCGTGCGCGCCTGCCCGGATGGGTGGAAGTGGCAGTGCGCGAGGGGATTCGAGACCGGACCGTCATGGGTTCCACGCGCCCGGAGGTCGCCACCGCGACTGCGGAGTGGGTGTTGGCACACTTGGTGCGTGAGCTGGCCCAGCACCTCGGCCAGCTCGAGCTCACACGCGACGTTCTCCGTCAGGCGTGACCCCTCCCGACATCGCGGGCAGAATCGCTTTCGGTGTCGGCTCTGTCGTCGGGAACGTGGTCGCCGGCCCGATCACCGATCGCTTCTCCGCCGGCAAGTCCACCTACGCCGCGCGCCTTCGAGGTGGTGCGCTGACCCGATCAACACGCCCTAGCTGACGGAACGCGAAGCAGTTCACCGGAAGCGGCTGTTCAGTCGTCCTGTCCCGGGTGACGGCCTGATCGGCAGATCATGGCTGCGAGAGAGTCGATATCGAGGTGGTGTCGCGCGGCGTCGGCGGTGATCCGGGCATCGGCTTCGGCGAGGTCGACGTCGTCGAGCGCCATCACGATTCCCGCGGCCACGCTCTGGTACGTCGGCGGTCGAGGGCGCCGCGCACTCGCTGGGCGCGTCGGTCGCATCCATGACCGCCGAGAGAATCGAAAGGTGGGCTTGTCGGCACGACGCACGCTCCCTGGGTTCGCGTTCCGCCGGTGGGGCGGGCGCGACGAAGTTCGGACGAGAATCCGAACGGCAGGGGCTGTACCGAACACTGATCACCGTACGCGTACCCGAGGTGTGACAGGGTGGCGCCACGAACGTCGTCCTACACGGCGACGACCACGAGCAGGCGAGCAGCGCGACGGGGAGGCGTACATGCCCGACCACCCGGACGGCGACGACGTTCCGAGGTCGTTGGGCGATGCGATGGCCGAGATGGCGCGTCTGATCGAGCAGGACCACGGCAGCGTCGACGAGACCCTCACGGCTTATCACCGCCGAAGCGGTGCGCCTGATCCCCGGGGCTGATCACGCCGGCATCACCCTGGTGACGAAGAACCACAGGGTCGACTCCCGCGCCGCCACCGACGACCTACCCCGCGTCATCGACGAGCTGCAGCAACAGTGCCGGGAAGGTCCTTGCTTGGACACCGTGTGGAAGCACCACAGCGTGCAGGTGGTCGACATGGCCACCGAGGATCGGTGGCCGGCCTTCGCCCCTGCCGCGTCGGCGAGAGGGGTCCGGTCGATGCTCACCTTCCGCCTGTACACCCACCGTGATCACCTGGGGGCGCTCAACCTCTACTCCGATGTCGCGCACGGATTCGACGACGCCGACGACGATGTCGGTGTCCTGCTCGCCACCCACGCCGCGGTCGCGCTTGTCGCCGCGGAACGTGAAGCGCAACTCGAATCGGCCCTCGTGACCAGGGATGTCATCGGTCAGGCAAAGGGCATCATCATGGAACGCTACGACCTGCGCGCCGATGCGGCGTTCTCGATGCTGGTGCGTCTGTCGCAGGACTGGCACACCCCGGTGACCGCCCTCGCCGAACGCATCTCCCAACGAATCCCCGACTGACCCTGTCTTTAGCCGTTCTCGTCCCGGTCGTTCGGTGGAGCCGGTGCTGAAGTTGGTAGTTCCCGGTGATCGGCAGCGATACCGGAACCTATATCACACCGGTTCCGATTCTGTCGGGAACCCGACCGAGGTGAGCTCTATCGACAGCTCCCAGACCCGCCGCGCCTGCACAGGATCGCGCACCCGCGAGTACAGCTTCTGAGGTCCGGGACCCCATGGGGACAAATTTCACATCGCTACGCTACCGGGAATTGCTTGGTCGCCTCCTGGGACAGATCACACGTGCGATGCCGTTCGAACGACAGACAGGCTCGAACAGTGACCGCGAGCGGTGCGGCCGCCGTGGCCGGAGCCAGCGGCGAGCTGCAGGCGATGGGAAAGGGCGGCGCGTTACGGCCCTGAGTTCGTCTGTTTCAATAACGCCATGGACGAACCGGTCGAGGTCACAACGCCGCAGCCCGACGTTGGTGACACTGTCCAGGTGCTACGACCGGACGGCAGTACCGAATCAGGCACCGTGATCGAAGACTTCGCCGACTATGTGCTCCCCGGCGACGCCATAGGTCGGGACTGGGCCATGCCGCGCCGCTGGGCCGTCGCGACGGTTGAAGGAACGCTGATCTTCGTCGACGACGGCGACATCGTCGAGCACAGCACTGGACGATTCGCGTCATGAGCTATACCAACTGCGCTAGCAGATAGTCATGGCAATGGATATGTACTCGGTCCTCATTCCCGTGCTGATCGTTGCCGGGGTCGTGCTCGTGGCCGCGGTGCCAGTTCTGCTGGTGATGGTGATCGTCGACGCCCTGCGCGCATTTCGGCGCCGAAAGAATCGGTCCTGACAGTCGTCACCGAGCAGGAGCAACCCTGGTTTCCTCGGTCGTACCGGTTGGTTGCAGCAGGTTCACGCCTGCGTCGCCTGTCCGTGATCTCGTTGCGACCTCGACACCGCCGCAGTCGTCGTCGCTGTCATAGTGCAGCAGGAGGCGGGTTCCCCCCCGGGTGTAGGGGTGTCGGTCCGCAGCAGTGCTGTGACGCTGTCGTGGTCCATCGGGTGGGCCAGGTAGTTCCCTTGTGCGAGATCGCATCCTGCGGCGCGGAGAGCGGCGAGTTGGTCGGCGGTTTCGACTCCCTCACCGACGACGGTGACGTCGTACGCGCGTCCGACGCCGACGATGGCGGCCACGATGGCCTGTGGGCGCGGCCCCGGTAATGCGGAGATGTGGAGTCTGTCGATTTTGAAGCACGCGAACACCGGGTACCGGTCGAGGTAGCTGATGGAGGTGTGACCTGCGCCCATGTCGTCGAGCAGCAGCGCCACCCCGCATCGTGCAGGGCGGTCAGGGTGTCCGCGACGCGGGCGGTGTCGGCGACCCATACTGTTTCGGTGATTTCCAACCCCAGTGCGCTCGCCGGCAGCGATGCGTTGCGCAGGATCGCGGCGACCTGGTCGGGGAAGCCGGGGTTGCGAAGTTGCAGGGCGCTGACGTTGACCCGTACGGCGATGTCGGTGAATGCTCGCCAGGCGGCGGCGTGGCGGGTGGCGGTGGTCAATGCCCAGGTGCCGAGTTCCTCGGCGAGCCCGGTGCGTTCGGCGACGGCGACGAACTCGGTGGGGCCGATCGGCCCGAGGACGCGATGATTCCACCGGGCGAGGGCTTCGACGGCCACGATGCGGTCGGTGGTGAGGTCGACCAGTGGTGTGGTTGGTAGTGCATCGTCAACTCGTCGCGGTGCAGTGCCGCGCGGAGGTCCACCGACAGGGTGCGGATGCGTTGGGCGTCGTAGACGTCGTTCTGATCGAAGATCGCGTGGCTACCACCGATGCCGGTGTCCTTCGCCCGGTACATCGCGAGGTCGGCGCGGTGGATCATCTCCCGCCGGGTCGACCCCGGTTCGGACAGGGCGATGCCGATGCTCGCGCTCAACGGTGCGGTGAACCCGGCGCCGACTGCGCCGACGGTGATGGCGTCGGATATCGCGCGGGCCACTTCTCGGGCGTGATCGGCGCCGTCGACGTGTTCGCACACGATGAGGGATTCGTCACCGCCGAGGCGGGCAACGGTGTCTTCGGGCCGCACCGCGGCTGTCAGGCGTCGGGCGAACTGCAGCAGCGACCGGTCCCCGCTCTCGTGGCCGAGGCTGTCGTTGATGATCTTGAAGTCGTCGATGTCGATCAGCAGCACGGCGACCGTCGTCGGGGAGGCTCGGCTGCGCGAGAGGGCAGCGTCGATGCGCTCGTACGCCAAGGTCCGGTTCGGGAGCCCGGTGAGATCGTCGTGCAGACTCCGCTCACGTAGTTGCCGGTCGAGCTCGTATCGGCGCAGCGCCGAGGACAGCACCCCGGCGATGGTGCGCAGGAACGATATTTCCCGGTCGCCGTAGTCGCGGGCGGCAGCGCTGTGCACCGACAGCGCACCCCACGGTCGGTCCGCGGACCCGGTGATGGGTACCCCGACGCCGCTGCGGACGCCGTAGGCGACCATCGCTGCGGTGTCGAACCTGTTTTCGACCTGCCGGTCGGCGCACACGATCACCTCACCGGTCGATGCGGTGAGACCCATCAGTGTGCCGGCCCCGGCCGGAAACGGCGTGAGCTGCGGTCCGACACCGGTGGCCGCCACCAGCGTCATCGTGGGTCCACCACCGTGTTCTCCTGCGCTTCCGTGTACGCCGCCGGGGTCGGGGGCGCGGGTGATCATGGCGCGCTCGACCCCGACCATGGTCGAGGCGGCCACGACCGCGGCATCCATCACATCCTGTTCGTCGCCGTCGAGGGCGAGCTGAGCGAGGTCGGCGATCGCTTTCTGCTCGGCGCCGTACTGCGCCGCCGCGTCGGTCGCGGCGCGCTGCTCGCGCTGTCGGACGTCGAACTGGCGGTGATCGCGCACGATCGAAGCCACCACCACGGAGGAGTCGTCGTCGCCGCGATACACCACGAACGTCGTGATCATCACCGCGATGGCCTCACCGGTACCGAGGTGGCGCAGTTCGCTCGGTCCACTCCACCGCCCCCGGGCCGTCAATGCAGCCTCGACCTCGGCGGCGACCTGCAGCCCCGACCCGGTGAACAACTCCACTGTGGTCAGATCCGTAGCGGGGTGATTCTCGGACAGCCCGACCAGGGCACGACCTGCAGGGTTGATGTGGAGCACCGTGCCGGAGAAGGTCGACAGCACGATCATGTCGGGTGAGTACTGCAGAAAGGCACGCAGAATGTCCAGTGGTGTGTCCACATTCTCGGTCACAGAAGAGCTCGTCTTTCTACGCTGCGGCACACCGACACCGCGAGTCTGCGCTGGGGATGCCACACGCGATCGCTGTGCGCGGTCACAAACAGTCGCCTCGTAGGTTGTCGCTCCGCCCCAGACCGGCGTTACCCACAGTGAACGCCGCCGCCGGTTCCGCCGCAATCATGAGCTCGTCGCATGCACGAGTGCGCCGCGTCGTCACGCCGTTCATTGGCTCGAGGAGTGCTGCGCTGAGAAGAGCGAGCAGGCCGTGAAGGATGCGGATCCGTGGCGGCGCGGCGAACTACGGCAGGACAGCGCGACATCCGCTGCGAACAGAAGCGGCCACTGCGCCTGTCCGGACGGCACGGGTCACGTCCCCACCGCGATCAGGATCAGGCATACACGGAGGCGCGAGCTGTTTCCCGGGGGATGCTGGGGTGATGGTGCGCAAGGTCGACATAACGGTGTTGGACGATCTGACCGGGGAACCGGCGGCGACGACGATAGTGTTCGGAGTTCGCGGCGCCTGGTACGAGATCGACCTCACCGCCGACAACGCCACCTATGTGACCTCGCTGCTCGATCGGTGGAGCACCGCCGGCAGACGCCGAACTCCTCTCGTGGACGGAGCCCGCACCACAGCGGACCGTGCCCGGACGGCGGCGATCCGGGCCTGGGCGGCCGACCACGACATGGCGATCAGTAGTAAAGGACGACTCCCGGTCGGTGTGGTTCACGCCTACCACGCCGCGGTCACTGATCGCGGGGCGTCGGCAGAGTATGACGGCGCGAGCACCGACACGGCAGTGACCGAGGCGGCGAGAGAGGACACCACGAACCGACCGGACGGCACGAAGCAGCCAGGTCAGCGGGGTGGGTCCCGTCGTGGCTGACCCTCTCGCCGGGTCGGGCGGTGCCACGCCGGACCCGCGTATCGCCAGAGTGCTCCACGACACCGCCTCGATCCGGGCGATAGAGCCGCATTTCCAGCCGATCGTCGACCTGCTCACCGGTACGGTCGTCGGCGCGGAAGCACTCACCCGCTGGCCCGGCGCCCCCGGCGTGGACCCCTCCGCCGTCATCGACGAAGCCCGAGCACGAGGCCACGTCCACGAGGTCGATCGCGCCTGCCGCAACGCCGCGCTGCGCACGGCTTCCGCCCGCGGGCACCTCGACGACGGCCTGACGGTGTTCGTCAACGTCGAACCCGACGCCCTCATCGAGGGGCACCGGGCGGGCGCGATCTTCGACACCCCGACCGACAGTGTGCGGATCGTCCTGGAGCTGACCGAGCGAGCATTGCTGGAGAACCCGGCGCAGTTACTCGCCGCGGTGCTCGGCGCCCGCGCCCACGGGCTGGGAATCGCACTCGACGATGTCGGGCAGCACCCCGATTCGCTGACACTGCTCTCGCTCATCGCCCCCGACGTCGTCAAACTCGACCGCATGCTGATCGCGCGCGCCCCGACGCACGACCAGCTGGGCGTCATCGCGGCAGTCACCGCCTATGCCGAGGCCAGCGGCGCAGTGATCCTCGCCGAGGGCATCGAGACCGACGACCATCGCCGCAGCGCCCTCGATCTGGGGGCGACCCTGGGGCAGGGATGGCTGCTCGGCCGGCCGGCCGAGCTACCGCCGACGCCGTGGCCTCCGCTGCGCACCCGCGACCGGATCCGCATCGACACCGACCTCTCCCGAACTCCGCACAAACCCTCGGAGTTGCTCGACCACCGTGCGCGGGTGGTCGACAAACCCGTCCTGGTTCGTATCTCGCGGTTCCTGGAGCAAACCGCCATCGCCGCGCCCGAGCCGCTCACCATCCTCGCCAGCTTCGAGCACGCACGGTGCTTCACGAGCGTCGACGCCGCCCGTTACACCGCACTCGCCGCCGTGCATCCGCTGGTCGCGATCATCGGAATCGACGTCCCCGCGGTTCCCGCTCCCGGGGCTCGCGGCACCTCGATCGGCAGCGACGACCCTCTGGCGGACGAATGGACCGTTGTCATCGTCGGCCGCCATTTCTTCGTAGCACTCCTCTCCCGAGATGTGCACGACTCGGACGATGCTGTCGGGGGTTCGCCTTCGGTGAACAGTCACCGCCGATTCACCTACTCCCTGACCTACGACCGCGCCGCCGTCACCGCGGCCGGGCGCGCCCTCCTGCACCACATGCACCGAGTGCAGTGACCGTGTCGGTCGGCCGTGCAGACGGGCTCGACGCGTTCCGGATCAAAGCGCGGTGCTCGAACAGGATTGGTGACCTCGCTGATCGCCGCACGAACGCGCCCGGTCCTCCGCATCACGCCTTCGCCGCGTCGGTGTTCGACGGGTACCCGGTTCGACCATCAGGGGAGAGCGGTCCTCGCCACAACGACGGCCGCCGGCTGATCGCTGTCGATGGTCGTCGCTCAGCGACCCTGCGCGGACTCGGCCGTGCGGACGCCACGTGCCGCGCGAGGACGTCGTGCAGCACCCCCGTCGGAACACAGCCGTCGCTGGGGGTACTGGTCTTGCTCACCGTCAGCCGCATCGTCTGGTGACGGCGCGGGGTGATGAACTCATCGTTCAGTAGTGGACGAGTCCTGCCGTATGGCACGTCGCCGTTTCGTGCCTCGAAGTCTGTGGAAATCGACCCGCCGGGTGCCCCGCTGCACCTGGATCACGGTGCGCAGGTCAAGCAGCGGCCTGCGTACCGCCCGGGTCCACCCTCCCTCCGGGTGATCGGGAACCACGACCGGGTCGTCAGCTCCCGCGGAGAGCTCCGGGTCCTGCACGAGAAGGTAGTCGCTGTTTCGCCGGCCGGGTGCGGCGCTCGCGAGCACGGTGCGCACATGGTGTTTCCTGTAGAGCGCCGGGAGCCTGTGTCGATCCGTACCGAGGCGGTCAGCGGTCAGCGTCAGCGGTCGACCGAGTCGGTCGTGGGTTGGGGTGGTGCCCGTCGGGGGCGTTGCTGACCACCAGGGTGCGCCCGCGCAGGTGCGCCGGGAGAAGGTCGCGCCACCGCAGCGCTTCGGCGAGGTCGGTGCTCGTCAACAACGCGGTCACCAACTCGTCGCGTCCCGCCGAGCGCGGTGAGCGCAGCTCCACGGTGTAGACGTACGGCAGCGGCGCCTGCGACTGCGCGAGGTGCTCCCACTGGTCACGATCGACGAGCTCACCGCTGGGCCCCTCGATGTACCGCACGTGCCCGCCCCACGCTGCGCAATAGGCGCGGGCGGTCTCGGCCGCTCCCGTCAGCGTCGCGGCCGAGCGCACCACCACCGAGTCCCGGTCGTCGATCAACCACACCAAGAACCCAAGCGCGGCGTCGACCGGCGCGCGGGCCACGACGGACACGTCCGAGGTGCCGCCGTCGCCGGCGGAATGGTTCACGAGATCGAGGAGATCGCAGGACCGCGGCGGCTGAGAGAAACGATGAGCCATACGTACCCTTCGGTCACAACGAGAATCCGGATCATGTAGGACCCGCCACTACCGCATCAGGTGTGAAGCCTGCGGCCGCGGGTATTACCACCTCGGCGAGCCACTCCCTCAGCTGCGACCTTCGAGGCCGGTCATCAGTGAAGGGCACCCCGCGGGCTCCAATTCTTCTCTCCCGCACGATCCTGCTGATCATTCGATCACGCCGGGCGACTCACCGGACTGTTCCGAGCCGAATCGGCGACGGTCGAGGACCGATTGGTTCCACGGTGCCACCTCATCAGCGTGAATCGCCGCATGCGTGCGGTGGTGCGGCGCCGACGGCGCCGCGATCGTGGCGTCCGGGGGCGAATCCCCCCACGATGGGAATCGCCGCGCCGTCACCTACGCCACCGACGACACCGCCGCCAAGGTCGCGGACCTGCAGTACGTCCTCGGTATCGGCCCCCACGTCGAGTCCCTCGCGGACGGGCGCCCCCACGAGGCCCGCGTGGCCGACGACCGGGACCGCGCCCGAGGGGTCGCGACCTGTGACCTCGTGTCACGGGGAACGGTCTCGGTAGCGTCTCGTTCCCGCATCGGGGCATACCGATTGACTCATGGTGCTGGTCCATCCCCGCTTCCGGCTCCGATACGTTGGCGCCGCGGTGATCGCACCCGAATACTGGTCCGGTGAACCAGGACCAAGCACAGGACGCCGTCTCCGGTTCCCAGCTCGCCACCGACACCGGTGGTGTCCGCTGGGGCCGCAGCGAGCAGGACGCCGACCTGCGGGATGCACTCGGGGTGTCGGTCGACTCCGACGAAGCCGTGCACACGGCGCTGCAGTCGATGGTCTCCCTCGCCGTCAACGCTGTCGACGGAGCCGCTAGCTGCGGGGTCACCGTGACGGTCGGTGGCCGCACCTTCACCGTCGTTCACAGCGACGCCCGCACCCTGCTGGTCGACGCCGAGCAGTACGCCGCCGGGGACGGACCGTGCCTGCACGCCGCCCGCACAGGGGAGGTGGTGCGGGCCGGGTCGATGGCCGCCGGGCAGCAGTGGCCTGCGTTCGCCGCCGCCGCCGCTGCGGAGAACATCCACTCGTTCCTCGCGGCGCCCCTGCACTTCGGGGAGACCACGTTCGGTTCGCTCAACCTCTACGGCGAGCAGCGGGCGGCGTTCACCGACACCGACGTCGACATCGTCACCGCCCTGACCCGCACTCTCTCGCGCACCCTCGGCGACTATCAGCGATTCGATCAGTTGCTCGATCAGTACAACGGGCTGCGCACCGCCATCGATCACCGCGCTCCGATCGAGCAAGCGAAGGGGATGCTCATGGCGATTCACCGCATCGACGCCGACGCCGCCTTCGCCTTGCTCGCCGAGCAATCCCAGAACGTCAACCGCAAGGTCCGCGACCTCGCCGTGGACCTGGTCGACTCGATCGTCCACGGCAGCCTCGATGCGACCACACCCGGAACCTCGCAGGCGCTGCTCGATCCACCGTCCGACGCACCGATGTCGGGTGGTCACTGACGGCGCCTGATCTCCCCTCGTTGGGGTTCGGACCACCGACCGCCGGCGCCGAGTGGTCATCTGGAGCGTTCACCGCGAACGTGCTCGACCCAGCGTCCGGGATGTTCGTCGTTGCTACTCCCCCGTTCCACACGTCGAGGAGCTCGCTGCGACACGCACCGACCCGCGCAGCGCCCGTCAGGACTCTGCGGCGACACCTGCCCACTGCCGAAGCGCGCGTCGGGAGCGACGTGGATCTGCCCCGACCGGCGACGTGACCGAGCGGTCACAGTGCGCGGCTGTCCCATCCGGGCGACCGCGGTCTCACGTGCGAGGTGACGTGCACGGCGACTCGCCAACGCGGTGGGTCCGCACGCCAGGGATCGACGGCGGCCCAATCAGCATAAGTACGTTCCCACTCCCGCATCGGCAGCGTGCGCAGAACACTCATCGGCGGTGTGATGTCGGTGAGGGCGACGGCGGAGAAGTCGCGCCGACGCAGTCGCCCCATCGCGGCGACGGCGTCGGCATCCGACTGCGACCACGACAGGGTCGCACCGGGGACGCTGACGTGTCCCCACTGCGCGTGCGGAAGCACGTCGACGCCGTCGGCCCCGGGCAGCAGGACCGACACCGAAGACGGCAGCGGCGCGGACAACACCCGGAACACGTCGGCAGTGTCGGCCGCGACCACACGGTCGGGAACGCTGGTGACGATGTGCGCGGTACGGCGATCATCGGCGGTGCGGTACATCCACGCACACACCGGACACAATCCCCGAGCCCGCGGCCGCATCCACCGTGCAGACACCGCAGCCGGTGACGGGAGCACCGTCGCCGCGGACACCGACGCCCTGCTCACCGCTCCGCATCGCGCGCACCCACCGCGTGGTCGCGTCGGCCCCTCGTGCACCGGAAGAAGGGCCCCGGCGGCCCGGTGGGCAGCGTGTTCGGGACCGTCAAGGGCGGTGTCGGCTGCAGCGGAGGGCGAGGCGGCGACACCGGCGACACTCGGTTCGGTCATCGGTCGGTATACCCGTCGCCGACCGCTCCCCAACCGCCCAGGGATCCTCGTCCTCACCGCATCTGGTCCACGATGCGCACGGACTCACCATCAGCGACAGCATGAAGCCCCCATGCCGTCAGTGCACTCGACACCCGGGAACGTGTCCCGCGCCGACACCCCCGCTCCACCCGCAGCCACGCGCCCTTGTCGGGCAGGGTCGCGGCAAGAATCACGCTCCGCGCTGACGAAAGACAATCATCGAACTGGTCGTCATTCAGCGCCCGCGCCCGCGCCCGCGGCCGTGACGTCTCGATTCGGTGTCGCCCCCGTCCATGCCCGGTGCCGCGTTTCTCGATCGGGACGACGGGTAACGGAACCGGTCCGGCGCGAGATGAACAGTGTGTCCTCGAAGTGTGGGGCTGGACCCCCCGACCCTGGCACCACACTTCGAGGTCGTATCACCACGCAGCGCGTCGCGCACAGGGTTGTCCGCTGGGCGCGGGCCGAGCGGGAACCCGCGTCACCGTCCCCCGACCACTGTCACCGCCATCTGCAAGCACCATTGAAAGGTTCTCATGCGCCGACACCTCGAGGTGGCGATCTCCTTTCTGACCGAGGGAGTGTCGGCAGCCGTCACCGTGATGCTGCAATCATTGAGCAGCCTGCTCGACGTGCGGGACCTCGACGTCGAGATGGCGCACGCGACACGCGACGATTGTGATAGCCAGGAAACGATCCAGACAGCCGGTTCGGTGGTCGCTGCGCCGTTCAACGGTTGACCATATCCCCGATCGCCGTTCAATTCCCGGCACCATGTCGACCTCCGCGTGCTTGGTCGGCACCGCGTCGCGACCGTGGGTGACGGGGCGGCGACGACGAAACACGAGGTGCGTCGGCCCTTTCCCGTCGAGTGGGCAGTCACACCCGACGTGGGTCTCCCCTCACCGATGACACCGGGCACCGTCGACGGGTGTCGACGATGCCCGGTGACGGCGTTTCCCGGCGTTGCTATCGGCGTGTCACTCGGCCAGTTCGCCGCGTTCGTGTTCGGTCCGTGCGGTCAACTCGTCGTCGTCGACGTGCTTGGGGATTTCGCGTGTTCGTGGTGGTCCGGGTGTACTTCTTCGGTCGGAGTCAACACATCGTCGAGGGTGGGTTCATCGTGTGGGCCAGTCATCCGACACAGATGCCCAGACCGATCAGATACGAAACGCCGCACGAGTCACCGCGCAGCGGCTCCTCCGTGCCGGGTGATCGCCGAGTGCCCCGACACTCTCAACCGTGCTGGTGTCTGGCCGCCGCGGACCGCGCGCAGCGATGTTATCGAGCTGATCCTTCACGCCGAGGAAACCGTTGTCGGCGCCAGAGTTGTTGCAGTCGAACGAATGAGCCCGGGTGGGTCGTCGTGGACGGCCACCCTGTCGTCGTCACCGACAACGTCCGTCACGAGGAAATCGACGTCGAGGCGAGCAAGAAGCCACCCGGAGAAGTACTCATCGATCGGCGGCGCCGAGCCCGTCCATCGCAGAGCTGATCCTTCAGCTGACAGAAGTCAAATTATCGGCAACGATTATCGGTGTCGTCACTTTCATTCAGAGGCGTGACAACGAGCTGGGGCCGAGACCTACCGTGGCCCTCACTTCTGTGGGCCATGGCGGTGAATGACAGTGTTGATCAGCCCCGACAGCGCCAGACCGCCACCGACATACCCGATCAGTGCAGGCGAGAAGATCTCGGTCGAGGAAGCGTGCGTCAGCAACCACGCCGCGCCGAAGACGGTTGCCGCGAGCCCGATGACGGTCGCGGCTATCTTCGTGCGCAAACTCTGGTGAGCTAGCTTGCTGGAGAACACCGCGGCCAGTCCGGCGACGATGCAGACGAAAATCGACCCGATGAACAGGCCGTCCAGATCGAGGACGCGGGCCACCGCGAACAGCGCCGCACCGATCGCGAGCAGGACCAGTTCCGGAACCGGGTGCCGTCCGGGACCCGGGGTACCCGTCACAGGTAGTCCGCGAGGAATGATTCGACCGGCTGAACCGGTGCGGTACCTCCGCGGAAGACCGGGCCACGATGCGCGGGGATGTGCATGTGATCCACGCTCGCACAGATTCATCACGAGCGGCAGCGTAGGAACCCCTACGACCAGAACGCGCTCGACACTGAGGGGTGCGGCCCGCGCGAGACAACCCCGGTTGCAGCGCGGATCAAGTCTTCAGTGGACAGAACATGGATATCGGCACTGCAGCCCACTGAGAAACGCCGGCCATCACGCGGTCCAGGGTCACTCGTCTGTGCCCGAGGTCGTCCAGACTCGCGGGACCGACGGGCGCCAGGTCAGTGCGTACGCGGAGCCGAGACCTCCGAGCACCGTGCCGAGCACGAACCCCCCGAAATTGGCTGCGGGCAGCGCGATCAACGCGATCAGCATCGCGCCGAGGCCGGCGGGGATCCGGACGGCGGCGGCGCCCAGCAGCACCGCGGCCGCGCACAGCACCATGAACGACCCCAGCACAAGCGTCGACACTCCGCCGATGGTGCTCACGGAGACGAGCACGTCACCGATTTCGAGGGTGGAGAACGCCGGCAAGAACAGCAACACGGAGGACAACGCCATCAGCACTGCGCCGACGAACGGACGCTGCGCCCGCCACGACCGGAACCGTTCTCGCCGACCCCCACCTATCGCACGGCCGGAGTTCAGCACGAGGCGTCGCCGCGCTCGGCGTTCACTCTGAGCCCCTCGATGGACGCGCCTTTCGCAGTCAAGGTGATGATGTCGAACCTCGTCGGGCCGGCTACCGTGTTTCCCACGCCGACCGCCGCGGTAGCTGAGCCGGTGACTTCGCCCAGAGCGTCCGCGGCAAGTCCGAGCTGGACATCGGCCACGGTGACCGACCCTTCCACGGACGCGACGTCGATGAGCAGACTGTCCGCGCTCAGCCCCGTCCCCGGTACCCGGGCCACGAAGGTCACATCTCCGAGCAGCGGCAGTCCCCGCGCCACGGTGGACAGGCAGACATCCGACAACCGGGCCTGATCGATCTTCACCGCGACGCTGGGTAGGTCACCGGCGTTCGTGCCGACTGCACGGGGATACACCGAGATGCCCTTCGCATCCACGGCAGACACCGATCCGATGAACGGCTGACCCGACAGGGCGATGTTCATCGGCAACTGACCCGAGGCGATACCCCCACCGAGTAGCACCGCCGCACCCAGACCCACAGTGGTGACGAGCACGAACCTCCACCGGTGCACACCAGACCCACGGTCGCCCGATGACGTTTCCACGCCACGGCCCGGTTCGACGACAGCCGCGCCTTCGACAGGAGACTCATGGCGTGGCGGTTGTGAGTTCACACGGGACAGTCTGTCCTACTCCCGGTCATCGACCTGACACCTCACACCCCGCGGTGCGCGACGTGCACCGCATCATCAACTCGACATATGGTGCCCGGTCAGATGCGGGACCTAGGTTGTGTGGCGACAGGGATGCGTTGTACACCGCAGCCGACTCCCCCGAAGCTGTTCGAAACAGAGCGTCCTCTGACGCCGATCGGGCCGCTGGCCGCGCTCACCAGGCACACACTCTCACTCCCGTGTGGGAACGGGACTGACGGCGCTGCATGAACGTTCGTCGGTCTGGGTGAGCTCGGGCCCCCTCGCTGAGCCTTCGCGCGGGACCATGTCCGAGCAGCGAGTGCGGTGTCGAACGGGGATGGTGTCGAGGCGGCCGCGATTTGTGGACAAGCCACCACTCGCCTGAAGGCACGGCGGGTGGGCTGCCGGGGTTCAATCCCGAACCGGCGCAGCGGTCAGGCAGGTTCGGTGATGCGCTCACCGATGCAGTCGCATTCGGTGTGCGGCGACAGGTCATGCAGCCCCTTGCATGAAGCGGCGGAACGCTGCACCGAATTGGTCGGGTTCGTCGAGATGCGGGAAGTGACCGGCGCCGACGACCACGTCGAGAATTGTCCCCGCGGGTAATTGCTCGTGCACAGCGTGCGCGTGGGTGAGCGGAATGATCGAGTCACGGTCACCCCAGACCAGCAACGCCGGAACGTCGGCGAACGTCGGGAGGAGCTCGGACGCGCTGACCGTCTGGCCGCGGTAGTCGATGACAGACCTGGCGGTAGCCAGGAACGCCCGGCGTGTGGCCGGATCGGCAATGGAGGCGAAATTGGACCACGCCCGCCGATCGCCCGCCTTCAGAGTCAGAATCCGCAGTCGTTCCAGGACGGCAAGGACGCCGCCGACCATGCCCCTGACTGCGGTGGACGCGGCAAGGGGAATCGCGATGCCGCTGCCCGGCACCGCTGCTGCCCGCAGCACCGGGTTCACCTCCTGGCCCAAGCCTCCGCTGGCAACCAAGCAAATCCCGTTCACCATGTTCGGGAAGAGATAGAGCATCTGCATCGACACCCCGCCGCCGAAGGAATGACCGACCATGGTGACCGAGTCGACGCTCAACGCGAGGAGGAGGTCGCGAATGGCCGCAGCATGCGCACTCAGCGAGTAGTCACCCGGTGACTTGTCGGACTCACCGTGACCGGGCAGGTCGAGTGCGATGACCCGGAAATCACTCGACAAGTCAGCGATCTGCGGCTCCCAATCGCGCAGGGTGCCCATCAGCCCGTGTACCAGCACGACGACCGGGCCGTCTCCGCAATCGATGTAACGAACGGTGTGACCAGGAAGCACGCAGGTACGCACAGCGGTGTCGAGCTCGCACAGGTCATCATTCATAAACCCGAGGATTCCCTGAGCCGCCACGATCATCCGCATCGAGTCCAACAACACAGTCGAGGCACCCCACGAATTGCCCTGTCAGCGCCCTGCTGGGCCAATGAGTGGTCGACAATGTTGCCTGAACTCGCCGCGGACTGGCGAACCGGGCGTGCGGATGTCGAAATAGCCCCGGCGCATCCTGAAGTGCTGCGGCGGGATCCACCACTCCGTGCTCGGCGATGAGTCGGCGGATCTCGGCGCGACCGCCGCGCACCGTTCGGAGAGCGCATGTTTCGCCACACCGACCACCTCCAGTTCGACGTCAAACCCGAGAAGCCGAACCCCGTCTACGCCCGCAAGCTGCAGGAGTTGATCGGCGGCGCCTACGGCGAGATGACGGTGACCATGCAGTACCTGTTCCAGGGCTGGAACTGCCGCATGAAAGGCGAGTACAAGGATCTGATCATGGACATCGCGACCGAGGAGATCGGTCACGTGGAGATGCTGGCCACCATGGTCGCGCGTCTGCTCGAAGGGGCACCGGCCACCGAGTCCACCAAGAACGCGGCCGCTGATTACTCCCATTCGTCAGCGCTTGTCCACACCCGGTCCGAGTGATTCGCTATGCGACCGTGCCGTGAGATGACCGTGCGAGCTCAGTGTGGTGTGCGGGTGTGCACGGTCATGAGGATCTTCCCGAATCTGTCTTTGGCTGCCTCGTCGGCCCATTCCAGCCCAGCGACGTCGCGCAGCAGTTGCTCACACAGTGCCCGAACGGGGACGTTATTGTCCTGCGACCGCCACTTGAGCAGGTCGAACGCCTTCTCCTCCGATACCCCGAGGGCGAACTGGATGATCCCTTTGCACTGTTCGATCGCGGCCCGCGTCTGCATCGCTTTGACGTAGCCGTCGATGGTCCCCTGCAGGACACCCACGCGGGTCGTGGCGTGCAGGGCGCTCTCGGCGGCGATCACGTAGATCCGCAGCGCGGCCGCATCGAGGCGGTCGAAGCCGTGATCGTCGCGGCTGTAGAGGTTGAGTGCGCCGACGTGGGTGTCGTCGACCGTGAGCGGCGCCGACAGGAAGCTCCGCATCCCGGACTCGGCCTGGCGGGTGAAAAACGTCGGGTACTTCGCCCGCGCCTGTTCGCTGTCCACTCGCACGATGTCGCGAGTGGTGGCAGCTTCCAGGCACGGGCCTTCCCCGCAGGCGTACTGGATATCGTCGATCCAGGTGACGATCGGGTCGGTAGCCGCGGCGGTGCGGGGCCCGCGGCGCCGGATCTCGGTGACACCGGCTGCGTCGGCGTCGTCGATCGCCTCGGTCACGCCCACCGCCAGTCGCCCCAATGAAGCGTCGACATCGACGATCCCGTCGAGCAGCGCGTTCAACTCCACCGCGTGCGCGGCGACCGCGTCGACGGCGTCACCGAAATCGGTGTTCTCGGTCGGAAGCTGCTCGAAGTTCACAGACACGATCTTGCACCTCGGCGATGCTTGATGCGTCATCACCGGTCGTGCACCCGATTGCAAGCGCACCGACTCGGGCCACGCTGAGGCGGAGATAGGTCACCACCGATCGGGACCACCGACGGAGTCGACGACGCGCAGCGCCTCACACTGCGAGGAGTGCCCGCGTAGATAGGTGCCGGCACGCAGCATCGCCGACGCGGTCTCCACCGTCACCGCGTGCCGGGCCGCCAGCACTCCGATCGCGATGTTGACCAAGTCCCCGCCCCGGTCCCTGTCGGCTGGCTCGTTCAGGAGGCCGGCGACCAGGTTGACGCCGATCGCGTCGGTCAGGTGCCTCAGCAACGTGGCGATCCCGTCCGACATCGGCGAATCGAGCGGCGCCCGGCAGTGCAACTGCACCGTTCCGATGACAGTGTCGCCGACGCGAATCGGGTACGTCTGCACCCATTCCACCCCCAGCGCGCGCAGTTCGTCGACCAGCACCGGCCACAGGGCACGGTCGGCGGCGTCGCCCACCGCCACGGTGCTCACCACGCCGTCGACCATGGACACCGCGTGTGGTCCGACGCCGAGGACGTAGAGCAGGTCCGCCACCCGGGCAGCGGCGGCATCGGTGCTGTACGGAACCCGGCGGGTGTCCGGGTGCGAGGCCGAAGAGGCGACGACCGCGGCGCCGTCAGCCCCCGCGAGGTCGGCGCACACCCCCGCCCACTCGGTCACACCGCCCGGACGGGACAGCCGGCGTCGATCCGGGGTGGATTCTCTCGGGTGGTCCCAGTCGGGGTCTGCCACGTGGGACACCTAGCGACCGACGCAGCTCGGACCGTGGCGCAGAACCTGACCGAACCCGCCCGTGATGCGGCGCAGTCGGTGAAGGACACCGCTCTCGACGCCGCCCAGACCGTCAAGGACGAAGGCGCCGGCGCAGCCGACGACGTACGCGGGCACGCCCAGCAGGCCCGCGAGACCGTCACAGACGCCTGACAACACCACCGCAGCAGCTACGCCCGGATCCATTTTCGATCCGGGCGTAGCCGCGTAATGCGTCGGCTCGCGAACGCGACACGACCAGATGGGGTCGGTCCATCCACTGAACCGGCGGTGGTGATCGAGCAGTTGCTCACACAGTGCTCGCACGGGGACGTTGCTGTTGTGCGATCGGTACTCGAGCTCGGTAGGGGACTTTTGCTGGTCCGCGGATCGACTCGACACGAACGGTACCCGCGGCAGCTCGGCGCCCCCCGCAACGGTACGAACGAAGTCGTCGACTGTCGTCGGCCTCTCGCGTACGTCGCCTACCAGCAGGTGTTCGAGATCGGGTCGCGTTTCCAGGGCATTCTGACCGACAACGCGCGGCCGCAGCGTCCGCTCTGGGCCTCCACCGGTGTGAAGGACCCGACCCTTCCCGACACGCTGTACGTGTCCGAGCTGGTCGCTCCGAACACCGTCAACACCATGCCCGAGAAGACGATGGACGCCTTCGCCGACCACGGTGAGGTCACCGGGGACACCATCACGGGTAAGGGTCATCAGTCGCAGGCGATCTTCGGCCGCATCAGCGCGTTGGGCATCGACCTGACCGACGTCTTCCTCGTGCTCGAGAACGAAGGCGTCCAGAAGTTCGAGGCGTCGTGGGCCGAACTTTTCGACACCACCCGCGAGCAGCTCGCCGAGGCTGAACGCGACCGCACATGACGCGACCACGGGGTATGCGGTGCGTACGCCCGATTCTCTCGTAGACCACCGCCTCCGGCGACATCGGCGGGGGTAGGCCGCCGGCACCGGTCGGTGCTCGACGGCGCGGCTGACTCCGCGCCTCGCACCGCCCGTGTGGCCGGTCGACGAACGCCCGCATGAAGCCTGATGCGGGCGTTCGTCATGAGTTCAGACGATGGTGTCCGTGCGCCGGACAGAACGTGTCGCCGACGACCCGCGAAAGGTTCGGTGCGCACGATCCGCATGCGTCGACATCACGATCGACGCGTCGGCGTCCGTGGCGGCCTCGGTGTCACACCGGAGGTCGCTCGCGACGCGATGAGCCATGTGGGGTCCGTCCTGCCACGGGTCGATGGCATGCCAGTCCGAGTAGACGCGTTCCCATCCCTGCATCGGCTGAGCAGCGAGAACGTCCATCGGCGGCGCCACGAACCCCAGTGACAGCTCGGAGAACCCGCATCGCCAAGTCGGCCCATGGACCAGAGGGCGCCGGCGTCGGTCGCGGTCCACGCGAGGACGGGGCCGGTGACCGCGATGTGGCCCCACCGTGCGTGCGGAAGAACGTCGTGGCCGTCGGGCTCGGGGGCCCAACACGGCCACCGACTCGGAGATGGGCGCCTGAAGTGCTCGGAACAGGGCGGTGGGGTCCGCTGCAGCGGAGTTGTCGGGGTCGCGGGTGATGATGTGCGCGGCGCGGCGGGTGGCGACGGTGCGGTACACCCACGCACACGCCGGACACAGTCCTCGCCCTTTCGGCCGGACCCAGTTCCCGGCCACGGCAACGGTCGATGTCACCACCTGCCGCGTACCGGTCAACGCATCACTCGATACCGCACATCATGCACACTTTCCGTTCGCGGCGGGCGTGGTCTCGAGACCGGTACGGGGGGATCGCGCCACGCGGTGCGCCGCATGCTCCGGCCCGTCTGCAGTGGCGTGAACGGGCGGTATCGACGGGGTGGGGCGCCGTCGGGCGTGGTGTTCGCCGGGCCCGGTCATCGGGCGGTCGTCGCTGCCTGCGGTACCCGGGGTCTTCGCCATGCCCGGCGCGTGTATCCAGTGGGGTCATCCGCCCCTCGCGGTGCACTCGACGCGTGGCACGTCGGCGCGGTCAGCATTCGCGGTCACGACTGGTAGCGCTCTTCCACATCATGTGTCGTGTGCCGCCGCTCACCGGGCGGGACCCGACGGGAAGCGACTGAGGTACTCCGCCTGCGCGTCGACGCCGATACCTCTTTCTCGTGCCAGCGCTTCGAGAGTGGCGAGGGCCTCGTCGGCGTCCACGTCGTCGGTCGTCATGACGATGCCCACGGCCACCAGAATATCCCGGCGTCTGCCGAGAACACGGAGCAGCGCGTCCGCTCGACGGGCATCGTCGTCGGCGTCGGATGGGCTGAGCGGTGAATTCGGTGACATGAGCACACTCCTGGTGGTCGCCCGCGCGCCGCCAGGATCGCGGCGACGAGATCGGCGGAGACACCGAGCCGCGCGAGCCCGGCGAGCGCGGATTGTCCGGTCGTGAGCTGGTGGGCGGCGCGGTTCACGTCGACGGGCTCGGCGCCGAGTTGTGGGTGGCGGGGACGCTCGCGGATCAGTGCGGCGACCAGATCCGGTGCGGCGGTGCGGCGCACGACGACAACACCACAGGAACCGGGACATCGGTGCCGGTTCGGCGGAGTTCGCCGAGTCCACGCCACGGCCGCTTCGCGCGCGCGGTGTGTTCGGCATCCTCGACGGTGGACATCGAGCCGGGGTGAACAGGTCCGTCGTGGTCAGGTTCGTGGCCGGGTTCTCGGTGACCCCGAGCAGGCGCAGGTCCGGCCGGGTTGACGAACCGCACGATCCCGGCGGAGTCCCACAGCACGACGATGTCCGAGGACTGTTCGATCACCGCCCGCAGAACAGCGTCGTCGACGTGCCCGCCCGTGGTGGGGTCGGCGCGGGGTGACTCGGTCATCATCGATCCGTTCGCTCGGCGATCGATGGATGCGAACCGGTGTCGGCGACACCGTGTCCGTACAAGATGGGCCCCGGTGAGAACGGGCCACTGATGGAAGCCGACCCTAGTCTCTTTCCGCGCGGCCCGTGCCAGCGCGGAGAGAGACTCATCGGAACCCGTCAGCCGCAGTTCACGGCCAGATCGACCGTCGCTGCGTGATCGCCGAGGAACGACCCGACAGCATTCGCCAGTGCCTGCGGGTCGCCGATCATCGGTAGGTGTCCGGTGTCGAGGGTGCGTTCCCACCGCGGGGCGAGCCGGGACGCGAAGACGCGTTGCCGTCGGCGCGGTACCTCCCGGTCGGCGGCGGTGGACACGTATCCCGTCGCCCCGTTCCACGTTCCACCGCTGATGCGGTCCCGGTACAGCCCGGGCGATTCCGCCGCGAACTCCGCCGCGACCCGCTCCGCCACAGCATGTTCCAAGCCGGCGGTGACGCCGCGGCGCAGTACGGACACCGGCGGCCGGGTGCCGAACACGCGGATCGCGGCACCGAGCGCCCACCGCTGCGGGGCCGGGTGCGCGGTCAGAAACGACCCGCCCGGTCTCGGGATCACCGCGCACACACCCAGTACCGCCCCCACGCGGTCACCCAGTGTCTGCGCGACCTCGGCGGCGACGACACCCCCGCTGGAGTGAGCGACGATGGTGAACCGTCCCGCCGGTGCGGAGTCGATCGCTGCGAGGGCGTAGTCACGCAACTCGACGCGCGCAGAATATGCCGGTCGCGCCGCCACAGCGGTTTGTGCACCGTCGCACGTGCGGGCGAGTACCGCTCGGGTGTCGTCCCAGATCCACAGATGCAGGCCGGCTCCGCTGATGAACAGAACGGCGGGCGGGTGCCGCCGCGCCGCACCGGCGACGAGGTTCGCTGCGGCGCCGGTTGGAGCGTCACTCGATTCGGGCATCGCACTGCTGTACCCGGTGCCGACCGCCCTGAACGCCCCCGTGCCACTCCCCCGCAACCAGCCGGCGCATTCCGGCCGTCTATCGATCCCGACAGGTGCGCTCAGAAGATCGACAGTTGCGCCGGGTCCACCCGGCGCCCACGCCGACGCCTCGACACCGCGACTCCCGGCGTCGACGAACCCTGCTGAATGCCGGCGGGATCGGCGACACCGGCGTGTGCGGCGATGAGCGCGCGCACGTCGGCGCGCCGTGCGCCGCGCGTCATGCGGGTGAGGTTGCCCGAGCCGTGAACAAGGTTGCGCCACTGCGCCGTTCCCGGCGTCGGTGATCCCAGGACAACGTCCGTGAGGCGGTCGAGCAGGATGTCGATCTTCTCCCGCAGGACCTGCGCGGCGTCCGTGATCGCCGCGTCGTCGGCGTCCGTCATGGACTCGGGGAAGCCGGTCGCGACCGCAGCAGCCCGGTCACCGCAGCGAATTCGCTTCGGGATCGGTCTCCCCCATGGGCCCCGGAGGAAAACGATGCATCGGTGAGCAGGATCGACCGCAGCACATCGGAGATGATCTCCTGTTCCAGCGGAGGCCCTGCAAGTGTGCGGATACGCATGGGCTTATCCTGCATCGACACCCCGACAGGAAAGGCGCCGTCCCTACGAGACACTCCGGCGCCACCCTGTCGAAGCAAGGGCCAGGCCTTGAGCTGACAGAATCCAAATTATCGGCAATGATTATCGGTCTCATATACCGACGACGCGTACGCGCGGCAGCCAGCTCGACAGGGTCCTGCCGAGTGTGTTGACCAGGCGGCCCGAACATACACAGAGTGTCTGTTCCCATGGGTGCCCGAACGTTCCTTCGCCGACATCGGGCAGAGCGAAGATGTAGTAGTCGCCGTCGGGATACACCGGGACCCCCAGGTTCCGTCAACAGCGGCCGCGTGTGCGTGGTGAGCCACAACCCGGTCAGCGGCGCTGCTCCCCAGACCGCGAACAGCGGATCCCAGACCACGGCATGCCCGATCATCGCGGCCCGGTCGTACCCGCCGTCGGGCATGATGACGGCGTCGAGAGCGCTCTGCAGCTGGTCGAGGGTCGCAATGCCAGGGACGTACAACGCGGCGATGTCCGCATTGTGAACGGCCCCGACGGCGGCGCATAGGGACTGCCCCCGAATTGTTTGACGCGGGGTCGAACTTCTTCAGGCTGCGAAAGCGGCCTGATCGATGTCTCAAATTCGATCGGAGTGAGCCGCCCGAGTGCTTTCTGGCGGCGTGTGCGGTGTAGCTCTTCTCGATCCAGACGACGATGGCCAGATGGAGCTCCTCTCGGGTGTTCCAGCGTCTGCGGTCGAGGACGTTCTTCTGCAGCAACGCGAAGAACGACTCCATCGCCGCGTTGTCCCCGCACGCCCCGACCCTGCCCATGGAACCTCGTAATCCATTGTGCGACAACGCGTGGACGAATATCCGGGATCGGAACTGACTTCCCCTGTCGGAGTGCACCACGGTGGCCGTGGGCTTCCGCCGGTTCGCCGCATCCTCGGGGCCCGGCACCGGGCCCACGCACGGGGCGAGGACCGCATCCGCCACGCCAAGGACAGCGGCCTGGGACGGTTTCCGTCGCGGGAGTTCAACATCAACCAGACCTGGCTGATGATCACCCAGATCGCGGCCGACCTGACCACGTGGACCCGCCTGCTCGGCTGCATCGGCGACGCCGCCATGTTGGCAACCTGCGAGCCGAGGGAGCTGCGCTGCCGATTTCCCCACGTGCCCGCCCGACTAGCTCACAGCGCACGCCGACGTCGCCTCAAGATCCCGGAGTCGTGGCCTTCGGCAGCCGCTATCGTCGCGGTTCTCGCGAACATCGCCGCCATCCGCAACCGGCTTGACCTGGCCTGTCCGCCCCCGAGATCACCACCCGGAGAACTGCAGCCCGGCAGCGTCAGTCGGCCCGTCGTCGTACCCGCAGTCACTCCGCGCACGGGTGCACTCGACCACACGGCTCCGACACGATCCCGACCACCGTCATGAGAGACCGGGGCTAGTTGTTCTTCGCGGGGAGGTTGTGGACGGTGAGTCGATCGATGGGTGACTTGCCGTCGATGCCTGTGTGGGGTCGGTGGTGATTGTAGTGATGGACCCAGTCCTGGTAGGTCGCTGCGCGGGCTTCGTCGGAGAGGTAGGTGTGGGCGTAGGCCCATTCCTGGTTCAGGGTGCGGTTGAACCGTTCGACTTTGCCGTTGGTCTGCGGTCGGTAGGGGCGGGTGCGCTTGTGCACCACCGATCCGAGTGCTTCGGCGAACAGTGTTGACCGGTAACAGGATCCGTTGTCGGTGAGCACTCTGGCGATGGTGATGCCGTGGTCGGTGAAGTACGCTGCGGCTCGGGTCCAGAACGCTGCGGCGGTCTCTTTGCGTTCATCGGCGAGGATCTCGGAGTACGCGAGCCGGGAGTGGTCGTCGACGGCGTGGTGGACGTAGGAGTATCCGAGGCTCTGCTTCTTGTTGTGCCGGTTGCCGATCGTGCGGCCGAACTTGCGGTGCCCGCCGCCGTCG
>SXGS01150643.1_pt1 | contig 28768 bp, 21 predicted proteins | sample 3174681 | NCBI WGS metagenome assembly SXGS01 (sample SAMN11356861, study PRJNA531348) | freshwater metagenome | isolation source: freshwater sample F1-80 | place: China: Fuxian Lake, Yuxi | collected 2017-12-25 | reverse complement strand
CAAACGTAAAGTGCTGGTGCATCGCTGGGACTCCATTCCCAAAGGGCATCTTTCCAAACACCCCAATGCGAATCTCCCAGCGATGTTTTCTTCAACCTCTCCTTTGTTCAGACATCTTGCGTTTGAGATTCACGACCGCCAATCGCGTGCCGAACAGCATTGTGACACGCCTGTTTTCTGAGGGCATCGACCCTCACATGGCGGACCGATTTTTGAAGGAGAATGTCACTGTTTAGTATCGTCTTTTGCTTTGGGAGTCTTCCATGAGGTGGGATATGAGACAATGCCGCGTTTGGAAGCGGCACTCAAGCGGAGCAGGCGTTGTCGTTCTTGGTTGTCAGCCCAGACGATCCACTGCCCTTGTCCGTGCCAGGCGGATTTCCGAGCGTTGACCCAGCCTCGTGCGACCCAACTGCGGAACTTAGTCACCGGCACCTGCAGTGTGTCGGCCAAATCTGAGAGCCACCATTCGTTGTCACCCAGTTGTTCCTGAGAGATTGTCTTGCGACGGAACCCCCGACGGGAAAGCATCTTTTGCACCAAGGCTTTGGTGTACTCGCCACGTTTTTTCGGCGTGCGGAAGCCCTCTTCGTTGAGCTTCTCCGCGATTTGTGCTGCGGTCGTGCCTTCGCGCCACCACTCTGCAATCTGATCCATGAGTTGATCGTAATCGCGCAACTGCTCATAGCGCCGTACGGGGCGAATCATCTGGTGAGAGGTCGTGCAGCCGCCTTGCCAGTGGATTGTCACGGCCACGTGCTCGCTGTCGGGGCGCACCTGGGCGACGACTCGTTCGATCAGCAGGCGAACGATTTCTTTGCGATCCACGGCCGTCGTGGCGGGAGCGTGCCAGAGTGAGGGCAGATCGCGAGACAACGCCACGATACGGTCTCGCTCATCGTCACGGAGTTGCGGCGGTAGTTCCCGTAGGAATCGGTCGTAATCGTCTTCGAGTTCGCGTTGCTCGCGGAGCGCCTTTTCCCAGCGCTGTTCCAGCGTGCGGACCACCAAGCGGTTTTCCGGCTCGACCGCTTGATACTGCCGCTCGGCCCGCTGCGATTCATAGCGCGCACGTTCCAAGCGTTGCTGCCAGTGACGATGAAGTCGGTCTCTCTCTTGTCGCACCTCTGCGAGGGCTTTCAGGCTGAGTTGTAACGCGGCCGGTTCGACGGCTTGCAGCACCTGCTCGGTGACCAACTCGTCGATCGGTGTCGCCTGCAAGCCGTGACACACCTGCTGCGTGTCTTCGCGGAGGTGACGTTCGCAACTGTACGTCGCTTGGCTTTTGCTGTGATACGATGATCGCAAGCAGCGGCCGCAGCTTCCGCACATCAACAGGCCCGTCAACATCGCTGCCCCTCGGCGCGGCGTTCCAGTCGAACCGGGCAGGGACCGATTTTTCTGCAGCCGCTGCTGATTGGCGAGGTACTGTTCCCACGTCATGTAGGCGGGCAGCCGATTGTGTAGCAGCACCTTCCACTCGGAGATCGGCAGCCAGCGTCGTCCGCTTTGTCCACGTCCTGCGGCCTTGCGCCGAGGCGCGGAAGGACGACGTCCATAAGCGTAGGCTCCGGCATAGATCGGGTTGTGCAGGAGCGAGTTGAGCGTCGGCAACGAAGGTCGCCGCCATTCGAGTTGGCCTCGATGCGGCCCATCTTGAATTCGCATTCCCAGGCGGATGCGGTGCTCGATCAAGTAGCGGAACACGCCATAGAGCGTGCCAATTTCGTCGAACTTGTCGAAGACCAACTGCACGACCGCACGCGCTTGTTCATCGGGATCGAGGACAACCTCGCCGGTCGGCAGCTTGACATAACCCAACGGCACCTTGTGAAACAACTCGCCGCGCTGGGCCTTATTGAGCTTGCCCCGCTCAAGCCGGCACCGCATCGTGTGTAATTCCATTTCGCTCATGATTCCCTTGAGGCCCAAGATCAACCGATCGTTCGGGTCATTGGCGTCATACACTCCATCTTCGTCGGTCAAGAGCGTCCCGAAGATGGCACACAACTCGAACAGGTGATGCCAGTCTTTCGACGATCGCGCCAAGCGGTTCAGCTCTAACCCCAGTACGGTGCCCACATGATCCATGCCGACCTCTGCCAGCAGACGCTGGAACCCGGTCCGATGGTCGGCGGTTTTGCCGCTCTGTCCCTGATCCTCGTCAATCACCAAAACCCGATCTTTCGGCCACCCCAGATCCACGGCATGGTCCACCAACGCATACTGCCTGGCCCTGGACTCACGATGCTCCAACACCTGATGAGGACTCGATTGCCGCACGTAGACGATCGCTAATCGCTCGTGATGGCGATCGAAAATCTTCGATGTTCGCTGACGCAAGAATTGTCGTCTCTCCGTCAGAGCCGGAACGTTCGTGGTCAGAACCGAAACGCTTTGTGATTCGTTTAGCGGACACGTCGCCACACTCAGTTCATGCTCGCTCATGCGTCACCTCCGTCGCTTGCGGCGGCGGCACCACTTGCCGTGTCAACACGCGGCTGAGTGCGATCAAGGTGCGCTGGCGGCTTTCGTCCGGTAGCTTCAACCAGATTTGAGCCACTGGGACCGTCGCCGGCTGGGATCGGCGCGGGGGGGAGCACTGACAATGCTGATTTGACGCATGAGGAACCTCCTTGTTCCTGATTCTGCCGACGCGCGCCTACCCACTCAGCAAGCCGCAATAACGCCGACACAGCAATTCTCGGCCAACTGTCGGAGGATCGTCGAGATCGGATTTCGTGGGCAGTGCGATTACTTCGTCTGGAAAAACCACGACCCCTTCGAGTCCGCCTTCGCCGACCTGCTCCGTGACTTGCGAGCGGAAGCGGATCACTGAAAATGAGGACGTGGTGGTCTTCCCAGCCGAAACCTCGTTCGGCCCAGATACTGGAATGCAGAGGGATCTCATGAACGTAACACAGATCTTGGAGTGTCGCTGGGCCGTCGTGATGGTCGCCGTTCTCACAATCAGTCGCTCAGTCATCGGACAGGAAAACGATCTCCGGCCAATCACGCTGGAGAATGTCGAGCCGCCGCCAGTCATCGCACCCGATGAACCATTGGCCAAAGTGTTCTCGTTGGAGCGGACGGCTAGGTCTCTCGACAATGCCGCGCTGCACTGGCAGAAGACTCATACCTGCGCTGCCTGTCACACGATGATGCCCTACTTGATGGCCCGGCCTGCAGTGAATGCTCTCGCGCCGCAGTCGGCGGAAGTCCGACAGTTTTTCGAGGAGGTTGTCGCCGGGAAACGGGAAGCGATGCCCGACTACACCTGCAAGGACGTGGACGCAGCGGTTGCCATCGGTGTCGCCTCTGCAATGGCCCTCAACGACCGCTGGGCGACCGGCAAGTTACATCCGCTCACACGTCAGGCCCTCGACCGGATGTGGACGCTGCAGCGGGCGGACGGAGCTTGGCAGTGGCCGTTTCGAGACACGCCACCGCTGAAGCTCAACGAACACTACGGCGTCACGATTGCGGCCATCGGAGCGGGCATGGCTCCCGACGATTACGCCAACACCCCCACGGCCAAGGCCGGCCTGGCGGGCGTTCGACGTTACCTGTCTGCGACGAAGCCCGTCGGTCTGCATCAGGAAGCGATGCTGCTGTGGGCGTCGGTCTACGTCGATGGACTACTCTCCGCCGACGCCAAGACCGAGGTCACTTCTCGCCTGCTCGACGTCCAGCGGCCCGATGGCGGTTGGTCCCTGGCGAGCCTCGTTGACAACACGAACGATCCGTCGCTCGACCGCGAGCAAACGATCAAAGCCAAGACCGAGAAGGGATACAGCACAGAATTTCTCGCTTATGTTGGGCGTGATCGCGTCTACCAGAGTTCGCTGGCGAGCGACGGCTACGCCACCGGCTTCGTCATCTTCGTGGCTCGACAGGCGAACCTGCCGGCAAGCGATCCCCGTTTGCAACGCGGACTGGCGTGGCTCAAAGCGAATCAACGTGAGAGCGGTCGCTGGTTCACTCCGTCTCAAGCGTGGCACACGCAGCATCGCATCTCGAACGCCGGAACCGCCTACGCCATCCTCGCACTTGATGCGTGCGGAGAGATCCCATCGCTCCGTCCGCTGAAGCCGGGCGGAACCCGCTGATCCGGGATTCTCCGTCCTCGGAATGGGGCCACAAAAACGTCCCGACGTTGTCGCTCGCATGAAATGTCACAGCAATTCTCTGCGCTCTTCGCTCCTCTGCGGTGAGATCTTTTTTCACCGCAGAGGAGCGAAGAGCGCAGAGAATCGTCTGAACTTCACGATCGTTGTTGTGGCTGGTCTCCCGACCGAGCCACCCGGCTGACCGTAGGTCTCCCCGAATCGCCAACCGAGTTCGGAGGCTGTTCTGATTCATTGATCGAACGAGGAGACCTCCGGTCAACGAACAGTGGCTCGGTCAGGAGACCGGCCACAACAGGTGGGACCGCGGATCAAACCAGAATCTCGCTGATCGGCTCACCGCCGTGTGAGATCGGGACCGGGCGGCCGGAGCGGTCGTGGATTAGCAACTCCGGGTCGATGCCGAGGCAGCGATAGATCGTCGCGCAGATGTCGGCGGGACGAGTGGGGCGATCGGCGACGTACGCCGCAAGAGCGTCGCTGGTTCCGCAGAGCGTGCCTCCTTTGATGCCGGCTCCCGCCAACAGCACGGAGTAGCAGTGGGTCCAGTGGTCGCGACCCGCGGTGGCGTTCACTCGCGGAGTGCGGCCGAAATCGGATGACAAGACGACCAGCGTCTCGTCGAGCAGGCCTCGTTGGTCCAAGTCGGTCATCAACGCATCGAACGTCTGGTCCAGGTTCGGCAGGTTGCACTGCTTGAGCCTGATGAAATTGTTGTCGTGCGTGTCCCAATACGGATCGAAGCTGGTGCGAATGCGACTTTCGTAGAAGTCCCAATAGACATCGATAAAACGCACGCCGGCTTCGACCAACCGCCGCGCGACCAGCACGCTCGCCCCGACCAAATTCCGGCCATAGCGGTCGATGAGTCGGGGGTCTTCACAGTCGAGCTGGAACGCGGCCTTGATGGTCGATTCGGTCATCAGGCGGAAAGCTCGCTGCTGAATCTGCTCGTACTGCGCGACCGAATCCGCTGCGACTCCGACGTGATCGTCAAACTGCTGTAACAGACTGCGCCGCGATTTCAGTCGGCCGAGCGTGCTGTCCGCGTTCAACGCCGCGTCGGCCAGAGCCGGCGTGCCGAGCCACATCGGCTTGCGGCCTTCAGGCGGATGTGGATCAGTCGTCGGAGTGCAGACGCTGCACAGCGGGTCGTACCGCTTGCCCAGAAACCCGGCCTGCGGTCCCGGCCGATGCAGCAGGCCACCCCAGCCAAGATAATTCGGCAGCACGACATAATGCGGCAGGTCGATGTGCGATGGTTTGAGGAATTCGCAGACCGCACCCATCGCTGGAGGAAACGAGTCCTTCGGATTCGGATTGTTGATATCGACTGGCTGCTCATCGCCGGTGAAGCTCGGCAGCGTGTTGTGGCAGCCGGCGTTGTGATGGACCGTGCGAACGATCGCGCAGCGGTGCATCCATCGAGCCATGCGCGGCAAGTGCTCGCAGATTTGAATGCCAGGGACGTTCGTGTCGATCGGCAGGAACTCGCCCCGAATCCCGACGGGAGCGGCGGGCTTCAAATCGAACATGTCCTGCGTCGGCGCGCCGCCATGCAAATACAGATGAATGACGCTCTTTGCCTGCCCCGGCCGACCATCCACCGTGCGCCGCTCCTCCGCCGCCAGCAAGTGCGACCGAGGGAAGCCGCCACTCAGCGCGGTCAACGCGCCGACCGTCAACGCATCGCGCCGAGAGACCCCATCACCAAGCCACCGAGGATGACCGACTACTCGTCGCATTTTTCAGCTCCTGTCGTCGCGAATCCGAGTATCGAGATTCTAGCAGCATGAAGTTTGGCTGGTAGCGGATCCCGCCGCTAGGCTGGAACACAGGTTTCTCAAAATCGTGAGAGACCTGCGGTTGTCGGAATGCAGGGTAGAAAAACTCGCGCACAGTGCGGCCGCGAGGATTCGCGGTCGTCTTCGGACTCTCAGCATGCTGGCCCTGGTCACGAGCAAGACGCGAAGGCCATTTCCGCCAGGCGTTGCAGTTGGGCTCGCTGTTTGAGTGACAGGATGGTGCAGAATTCGCAGCCGGCGATGTAGCAACCTTCGGGGGTGTCTTCGACCCACATGATTTGTGCGGTGACGTTGAATCCGCCGTGGAAATCGGAACTGACTTCGACCAGCAGTTGCTCGTTCTTGCGAACTGGTTGATCCAGGACGACGCGCATGCCCGTCAGAGACGCTTCGAGGACGTCGCCATCGATGACTTCCGGACCGTCGGTCGCCGCTCGCAAAAAGCGGACGCTGGCGGAGACTGGAAAACGGGTTGAATCGCGCCGTTCGTCCTCGCGTCGTTCGGGATTGATGCGGGTCAGAGTAAAGCGACGCAGCGGTGGTTGACGGCGATCGTTCATGGCCGGTGAATTCTTTCGGCGAGAGTGAAGCGAATCCGGCCGCCAATGCCGATCGAGGGAGAACAGGAGGATTTAGGTCGCGATGTTCACAACGTCAAACGCTTGTTGGCCGAGTGGCTCGGCAACGCGGTGAACCTGCGGACGGAGACAGGCTGATGCCAAGTCGCTCCGACCGGATGTTGCCGATTCGCGACGACGAAGATTCCGCAAGGAAACATGGGGCAGGTTGGCAACTTGTTGGCGTGGCAATTACGCCAGCCCGAACAACACGTCGAACTTGCGGTGCAAGTGCGTGATCAACGCCTGATGCGAGAGAGGTGCTCCGGTGACTCGCTGAACCAGCTCGCCGGCACGAAGCTGTTTGCCGCGCGAGTGGATGTTCTTCCGCAGCCAGTCGAGCAACGGTTGAAACTCACCGCGAGCGAATTGCACCGGCAAGTCTCCGAGGTCTCGCTGGGCGGCGTCGAAAAACTGAGCGGCGTACATGTTGCCCAGCGAGTACGTCGGGAAGTAGCCGATCAATCCGGCACCCCAGTGGATGTCTTGCAAGCATCCGCGGGCCGCATCGGGAGGCGTCAGCCCGAAGTACCGCGCGAACGTCTCGTCCCACACGGCCGGCACGTCAGCCGGTTTGAGATCGCCGGAGATCAGCGGTTGCTCCAGTTCAAACCGCAGCATGATGTGCAGGTTGTAGGTGACTTCGTCCGCTTCGACGCGGATGAACGATGGCCGCACGTCGTTGATCGTGGCGCACCAATCGTCGAGGTTCGCCCCCGCCAGCGCGTCCGGAAACGCCTTTTGAGCCGGAGCGAAGAAATGTTGCCAGAATGCTCGGCTGCGGCCGACGAGATTTTCCCACAACCGCGATTGCGATTCGTGAATCCCCAGCGAGACAGTCTCGCCCATCGGACTACCGAACGCGGCTCGGTCGAGACCTTGCTCGTACAAACCGTGCCCCGCTTCGTGCAGCACGCCGAAGAACGCCCCGGGAAAATGCCGCTCGTTGTACCGAGTGGTCAGTCGGCAGTCGCCTGGTCCCATGCCACTGCAAAACGGATGCGGAGCGACGTCGAGCCGTCCCGCCTCGAAGTCGAATCCGATTTTGCGGGCGGCACACTCGGCGAATTGTCGTTGTGCCTCCAATGGGAATCGTCGCGTCAGCAAATCGACGTTTGGCTGTCGCGAGCTCCCCTGGATCGCGTCAACCAGCTTGACGAGTTCGTCTCGCAATGGAGCAAACGTCGCCGCGATCTCGCGCGACGAGGCCCCCGGCTCGAACTCATCGAGCAGTGCGTCGTACGGCACGCCGCCGGAATAGCCGAGCGCTTCGGCCTGCTGCCGCTTGAGAGCCACCATTCTTTCCAGCCACGGCTGGAACTCCGCAAAGTCGGATTTCTTCCGAGCGGCCACCCAGGCGGTCTGCGCGAGCGTCGTCGTGCGCGATAGCTCTTCCACCAACGCTCGTGGAAGTTTTGTGACGCGGTCGTAGCTGTGCCGAGCCTCTCGCACGTTGACCGCCATCGCCGAAGTCGCCTCGCCGAGCTCCCCGCATTGTTCCAGTTCGGTCAACAATTCGCCGATGCGCGGCGACGTGGCGCGTTCATGCGTCAGTCCCGCGAGCAAAGCCAGTTGCTCAGCACGATGCTCGGCACCGGCCGGAGGCAGATAAGTTTGCTCGTCCCAACCCAGCACGCTCGCGCACGAGCCAAGCACTGCCGCTCCACGCAACTGAGTCAGCAGATCCTGATAGGTCACTTCAACATTCGACATTGAGCAGTCCTTTCGCCAAAAGGCTACCGGCATCGGGTTTTCGGGCCACAGACCGTAGGGTGGGACAAGCTCGTTTCGAGCGCCGGCCCACCAATCTCTTTTCACGGACGGCGTTGTTTCTTGGTGGTGGGCCGGCGCGGCGGAGCGCCGCTGGTCCCACCTTACAAATGGCGACATCGACTCAGTCAGTCATCGGCGGCGGTTCGGTCGTGACGTCGTGCCAAGTCATCGGGGTGCGGTCCATCGGTTCGATGCGCAGCACCACAAGTCCGTTCTGGAAGATCCGCACGGTACCGGTTGATTGCGAAACGGCGATGGCGATGGCTTTTGTGACTTTCGAGATTGCCGCCGCCGCCCAGTGCCGAGCACCCAGACCCTTCGACAACGCAACGCCACTGGCCGGCGCATCGAGGATCCGCCCCGCCGAAATCATGACTCCATCCGCCGAAACGATGAAAGCACCGTCGATCTGAGCCAATTCTTTGACACTCTCTCGCACGCGCGGAGATCGAATTAGCCGTTCTTTTCGTGCGTATCCTCGGAACGGATCGTGAATCTGTTCGTGCGAGAACTCCAACACCTTGCGGTGCTGGCCGACGACGAACAACGCACCGACCGGTTGCCCTTCACGGCCCTCGCGGCCGATTTCGATGGCGATGTCGGTCACTTGCCGGAGCGTTTCCAGCGGCACTTGAGTTTCCAGCTTCTGCAAGTCGCGCGCGGTCAACGACGTCAGATGCTCTCCCAGACGGATGTAGGTCAGCGTGTCGAGCGTTTCTTTGTCGAAGCCGGCGTAAACCGCGACGACCGCATCGCCGCTGCGCAACAACTCGTCGCTGATCGCTTCGAGCAACGCCTGACTGACTTGGTACTGCCGAGTCTGCGGCTCATCTTGCAGCGGCACGACGGCGACTTCGTCGTCTTTGGCCGCTTGCTGCACATCGGACTTGTCGGAGGTGACGATCAACCGGGTCTTTTTGAGCGAGTCGCGAATTTCGGCGAAGTTGTACGGCACCTCCGCTAACATCACGACCGCAACCGCCTCGGTGTCCTCCGCGACTTTGCGCGCGGCGAACAACAGGCTTTCGGACTGACGCGAAAGTTCGTGACGCTTGATCATGCGGTTGATTTTGGCGTTTGACTGAACGTGAGAGAGATTCTGTAGCCCAAGCCCTTGTGGCTTGGAGGATTCCCAATCGAATGGAAATTGACCGACCCACAAGGGGTCGGGCTACGGGAATCATGGCTCGCGTTTGACGAGTTTCGGATTGGGGACGAGGCGTTCGGACTGCGTCATCACGGTGTTGATCAGCGTGTTGGGACCGATGCCGTTGAGGACCTGGCTTTCGACACTCATCTCGCGTGAGACGATTTGCCCTCGTTGGTGATCGAAGACGATCTTCCCGCAGAGCAGCCGCGCGGTGATTTGCATTTCCACCATCGGATCGCGGAGCGGGGTCAAGCAGGAGGTTTGCAACTCAATTTCGGCCAAGGCGCCGTCCAGTTTCTGAAGCCGGTATTCGCGGCGGAGCTTGACTCCTTGTTTGAGCGTCCTATCCAGTTGCGCAATCGCTTCAAATTCGTCTTTCCAGGTGTCACCAACTCGTACCGGATGATCCGGAAAGACGATCAGAAAGTTCAGCGTCGGATCATCCTTGAAGTCTTTGGAGACCTTGCCGTCGCCGGTCACGCTGTCCGCCACGATGAGCTTTCCGTTGGGAGCAAATTTGATTCGTACTTGTGGCTTGCCCACAGTCGCCAACAGCGGCCGATATTCGGCCGGGCAACTGTCCGACCCATCGGCCGAATCAAATTTCGATTCCGGGTCATCGTCTTGCTGGCTGGTCATGCGTGTGCGGTCGATGACCGGCTCGATGAGTGCGTAGCCATTCGCGTCGACCGAGATGACTCGCAAATGTTTGTTCGCGATCGTTTGGCTGACCAACTTCCGTTTGAGGTTCGGAAGCCGAATGTCCATCGTCATGTTCTGTTTGTATTCGAGATGCAGTGCTTCACTGGGTTGGAATTGATACGCCAATTGCACCGACTCGCCTTCGGCCGCCGCCAATTCGTGAACGCTCAGACTGAGGCTGGCCAGACAGACTGCCAGCCAGACTCCTTGGCGAAAACTGGCTCGTAGTGAGGGTGATTCGTCCATTGATGGAGTCCTTGGTCGCGTGGATGGCTTCGGACGTGCAGGCCGAACGTCGGCGAGTTAACGCTGGAAGCTGATCGGTTTGATTTCTTCTCGCGGCTGTTTGCCGACACCGAAAGAGGCGATGTGCAATCGCAATTGGCGTTTGAGTTCAACGTGGTCACGCGGCATCGTTCCGGTGATCAGCAGTAACTCATCGACGACGAATCGGCCCGACTCGCGGATCAGCGTGACTTGAGCGCCGAACGTGTCGTTGCCCAGGACCAGCAGTGCTCGGTCATCGCTCTGTTCGATCGAGACGAGCGGGGCGTGCAGGTGCTGCACGATGTCGTAGCCGATGTTGGGAATCTTGGGTGTCTGATGCCACACCAGCCGATTGAAATCGCTGGAGGATTGTCGTTGCAGAGCATCCAACTGCCCCAAGCGCAGGCCAGCGGCGAAATCAAGCACCGGCAACATCAATTCCAGTGTGGCTTTCAGCGAGCTAGGGCGGCCAATGGTGGGCAACAGCACGTCATCGACCAACAGTTCCCCTTGGCGGTCTTGCAGCATGTAGGTCAACGCTCGCGTCCCTTGCGTGACGGTCACTTGCGTGAGAGACCCGGAGAAGACGGTCGATTGAATCTTGGGTGTCGCGTCTTCGATTTCGTTGAGCGGCATCTCATGCACCAGACCCGCGTGCAGTGAACGCCACACGCGTCGGTCGAAGTCGATCGAGGAGCTGGCGCGGAGTGTTTCCAGATCGCGAGAAGCCAGCGCTTCCGCATAGATTTGCACCAGCGCGTGCGCGGTGAAGAGCGCGGACAATCGCTTCTCTTGCCGGCTGTCGAGTTCGTACAGGGTCGCCTCTTCGATCAAGTATTTCGCCTGGTGATCGGCGTCGCTGGCCTCTTCTCGGAGCAGGCTTAGCTTGAGCACTTCGTTGGGTCCTTCGACCACAAAGTCGGAATGCTTTCCGCGAAGCTGAGCCTCCTGCGGATCCGTTGAGGAGAAGCCTTGCCAGGCGACATGAATCTGCACGCTGTCGGCCGGCACATCGCCGCTGGGAAGCGTCACCTGCGACAGATTCGCCGGAGCAAGACTGCCGCTGAAGAATTTCGGCGTGCAAAGCGATTGCAGCCGCGACTTGTCACCCGCTTGATACGCGTTGAGGAACGCCGTTGCCGCATGCGTGACTTGCGCCAGTTGCCGCGTGGAGGGGACGGCTTCTTTCTCCTCGCGAGAACTGACCTCGACTTCGTCAACCAGCCAGTGACCGTCCGCACGCTTCGCCGTCAGCCACAGTTCGCCGACCGCGATCGGCAAGCGGACATGGGCGGTGTTTTCATCGAGTTGTGCTCGCGGTTGCAGCCGCTTGCCGGTCTTTTGCTTGCCGATCACTTGCTGCGTCAACCGGTTCAGGTACGCGGGGGGCAGCGGTCGCAGCGTCTCAGCGAATTCAGGAGTGACCGTACGGAGCACATCGTCGCGGTCGCCATCCTTCCAGGCGTCGAGGAACTCACGCACCGAAAGCAGCAGATCCATTTGCTCGGTGACGGACTTCGTGGCCGTGACGCCATCTTTCTTTTGCTTGAGATAAACATCATCCACGACCCACTTCTTCGTCTGCGGGTCGAGCTTCAATTGATACTTCAGCTTTTGTTTGGATTCACCGACCAGTACGGAGACACGCTTCACCGTCGGTGAAACTTGCTCGACTTTGTCGATCTCCAGATCGCCGGTCGGCAGCCGTAGCAGTTTGAGGTCGTCTAGCGCTTCGTCCTTTCGCAACGCCCGTTCCTCAAACCCTGTTGAGGTCGCTGTTTTGAGCTTCTGCAAGTCGCCGCTTTCGAGCGCTTTGCTGAACAGCTCGATGGTGCGAGTCTCGACGACATTCGCGCAGCCGGAAAGGCTCAGCCAGCCGAGGCACAACGCCAGCCAGCAGGCATTTGGTCCGCAGTAACGCGGAGGATTCAAGGGACCACGCATATCGCCATCCCTGGCACAGACGGAACAGGAAAGGACAGTGACCAGTCGTCCGGGACCGGTCGGAGGGGAGCGGCTTGTCCCAGATTTTCCAAAGAGGGTCAAGATGGAGGTTTCCGCACCAGGTCGGCTTCGATTCGCGCGAGCAGCCGGTTCAAGTTGTCGTCGCATAACCGCTCGCTCGAAAGTCCGTCAGGCCTTGTGAGAATTCTTGACGGACATTCACTCCGTGCCGTTCACAACACCGGCAACGATCACGTTCACTCAGACGATTGAGATTCTTAAACCGGACTCCCTCGTCTGGCCGACCTGCGCGATCGTGATGCGATCCACAGCCAAACGCCAACCACAACGGCCGTGCCTACCGTGAGTCCGAACATCGTGCCGTGCGACACCCACTTCACGCGAGACGGTCGCGCAACCCACTCCAACCGCTGGGCCAAAATCAATGGCGAAAATCGGGACTGGCCGGAGCGATCCTCGTAGCCGTACCGCTTGAAGAAGTACCCGGTCGCCGACACGAAGTCGACGAGAATCTCGCTGCCGGTCGGGATGTTCGGTGGCAACTCGGTGCTGACCACGACGACGGGATTCTGCTGAGCGCCGTCAACGTACAGCCACGCCTCATGCAGTTGTTGCAATCCGTGAGCGTTCTCGCCGGCTGGCGACGAAATCAGCCGACGCAGATGACCGCGCAACGTCACCAGCCGGCCGTGATACGCCTCGGGGTTACGATGCAGGTCCGCGAACGTCGGAAAGTCGGAGTCCGGCTTTCGAAAATAGAATTGGAAATTCGGATCACGCCGGATCACCGTGCGTCGTTCCTTCTGAAACGTGTTCGCGGCCGATTTGAGTTCCGCCAGCGGCAACTGCCGAGCGTGGTTCAAAATCGCAAAGTAACCAGTCGCCTCTTCCGGCCGAATGTTGCGAGACAGCAATCCGGTCTGAGGATGTTTCGCCGATTCGAGCCAACTCGGATCAAGGTCAGTCGGTGTGCCTGCGGACTTTGCAGCGAGCACCGGCTGATCTGCAAACAGCGGAGTCACTGCAAAGTGCAAAGTGCAGATTGCAAAGTGCAAAGTGCAGAATACTCGTCTGCGTTCATTTTGCACTTTGCACTCTGCACTCGTCACTTTGCACTCCCGCTGAAATCTTCGTCCGCCGTTGACCATCATCTACCAACCTGCTGGCCGACCGCCCTTGCGGGCGTCGCTACCGGCGCGCAGACCGTCGCTCGTGCGCGAGACGGCTTGAGTGACGGCGCTGTTGGTTCGTGCTTGAGTTGTGTGACCCAGCGCTGTCAGCGCCTGACTCAGGTCGCGTTGCAGGCGAGGTTCCAAATCGAGCACATCGGGCAACCACTGATGGTGCAATCGCGGAGCTTGTACGGCAACGGCCGGCGTCTGATTGCGATGAATCAAGTTGAGCAACACCTGCGTCGTGGCGGTGATGATTCGAGGTCCACCGGCCGCACCGAGAGCGAACACAGCTTTACCGTCCTTGACGACGATGGTCGGAGTCATGCTTGAGAGTGGTTTCTTGCGGGGAGCAATCGCGTTCGCAGAACTCTGCAGCAGACCGAAGGCGTTCGGCTGGCCGGGGACGGCGGCGAAGTCGTCCATCTCATTGTTGAGCAGGATGCCGAACTTCGGCTCGACGATCCAACTGCCGTATTCGGTGTTCACGGTTTCGGTGCAAGCGACGGCGTTGCCGTCCGCGTCGATGACCGAAAAGTGTGTCGTGCCCGAATCGTTGACCGGCGCGAATCGACCGTAGGATTTCGTCGGTTGTGTGTGCTTGAGGTCGATCCGCAAAGCGAGTTCGCGAGCGTGTTCACGACTGATGAGCTTGGACACGGGGACATCGGCGAAGTCAGCATCGCCGAGGAATTCGGAACGGTCGGCAAAGGCGTGCTTGAACGCTTCGGTCAATCGGTGAGCCGATTCCGCATCCGAAGAGCTTGGCTGCCTGTCATCCAGTTCTTCGAGGATTTGCAGCGTCGTGATCATTGCGATGCCGCCACTGGATGGTGGAGGCATCGTCAGCACCTCGTAGCCGTGATAGTTCAGCTTGAGCGGTTCGCGATGCACCGGCTGCACGTCGTGAAAGTCCTCGGCTGTGAACAGCCCGCCGTTCGCTCGGCTGACTTCCAACAGCGACTCGGCGACAGGACCGGCATAAAAGCCCGCAGCGCCACGAGCCGCGATCTGCTCCAGCGCGGGAAGCTGCGGGGACGTGACCATGTCGCCGACTTTGATCGGCTTGCCGGTGCAGAGGTACGAGTCGTGAAATGCTGAGAACTTCTGCCGAAAATCCTTCGGCCATTTCGACCAGGTTTTCACAGCGGAGTTCAACGTATTGACGTAGTGCTGGTCGGCCGGCACACCGTCACGAGCCAGCCGAATGGCCGGTGCAATGACATCTGCGATCGGTAACCGCCCGAACTTTTCGACCGCATGACACAACCCGGCAACATGCCCCGGAACGGCGGCAGCCAGTGGACCGCGCACGCTCGCGTCGGGCAGATTTTCAACCTGCCCTTCCTGGCCGGACAGGTTGGAAACCTGCGCCACGGCGAACATCTCCGCAGTCGCGCGCAGCGGCGCTCGCTCGCGATAGTCGAGCACGATGCAGCGTTGCTCCTTGGCGTCCCAGATCAGCATGAATCCGCCACCGCCGATGCCAGAGCTGGCAGGTCTGAGCACCGACAGCGCGAAGCCGACCGCCGCTGCCGCATCCACGACGTTGCCGCCCTGTTTGAGAATCTCGACGCCAACCTCACTGGCCAGCGCATGATCGGCAGCAACTGCAGCGTGTTGATAGACGGCGTCTTCGCTTCGCGCAACTCCGAACGGATTTGCCAAGGCAAATACGAGAGCGATGACCGTCACAACTCCTTGAGTACGACTCGCACCCATGATGACCTCTGACTTCCGTCTCTGGCCTACTGTACGCCGACGCGGGTCACTCTCATAATCCGCCCGGCCCTCAAGTGGCCAGTCTCAAGCAGGATCAAAGTATGGCGGACAGTACGGACCAGTCGGCGGAATTGACGGAGTCGTTCGAGGTGGTGGCCCGTTGGTGCCAGGACTATTTTCTGTCGGCCACTGGCAGTGGAACGCCGTTGGGACCACAGTTTGTCCGAGTGATTCGAGCCTTTGGTGAAATCGCCGCTGCGACATCCAGCAGTGGCGATTCCAATCGAGCTTTGAGGCTGAGCATTCTCCGCGAAAAGGTCGAGGCGTACCTGCAGGGTTTCATGCGTGGCGACCTCGCCGGAGAATCGTCCGCGACATTGCCCGAACCGAGCCAACTCGTGCAGGCCGAGGCTCTCGTGCATGTGCAAGATCGAGGCGACACGTCGTGGCGTCCGCAGCTCGCCGAGTGTGGCGCAGCCGGCACCGGTCGTCGTCTTGAAGGATTCGCGCTGCGAGTGAATCCACCCGTCGAGGGGATTTCCTTGCGGTACAAAGCTCACCTGTCGGTCATTGGGGACACTCCTTGGGTCGATCAAGGGGACTACTGCGGAACTCGCGGACAGAACCGACGCCTCGAAGCGATCTGGATCGAACTGGCCGAAGGGGCCGACCGGTTTGACGTCTATTATTCGGCGCACTTGTGCCGATTTGGCTGGACCGGCTGGTTCAAAAACGGCCAAATGTGCGGCACTCGCGGCGAGTATCGCCAAGTCGAAGCGATCAAGGTTTTTTTGGCGGCAAAGCCAGCTTAGGATTTCGGCCGAATCGGAGACTTCAACAACTCGAATCTGATTTCACTTCGATGCCACCCAATCTGCAACCAGATGTCGTGACCCTGATCTTCGGCGGCTGCGTGCTGCTGGCGGGAGTGGTGCTGCAACTGACTCACCGAGCCGTTTGGCTGCGCGAGCAAATCGACTTCGCGAATGACCCGCGCGAACTTCGGCATTTCGAGTCCCGTTATCGACGTCGGCGTCAAACGTCGGGACTGATCGCGCTCGTCGGACTGCTGATTCCCGTGGTGGACTTGCCAGTCGTTTGGAATCTTGGTCCTCGCGCCCCAACGATCATGTGGTGCTTGATCGGTTGCCTGTGCATTTGGATCGCGGTTCTGGCGATGGGCGACTTGGCCACGACTCGCGCGCATTCGCGAGCCACATTGGCACGGCTGGAGGTTCACAAAATCGAACTCATGGAACAAATCGAACGTCTGCGGCCGAAGCCGGAGTCATCGGGCAAACCGACCACCGATCATCAATGATTGCGATTTCACGACGCCGCACTCACGGCATTTCGGAAGGGGACTGACGCATGGGCATTTGGCTGATCGCCGCAGCGTTGTTGGCGGAACCGCAAGCCGAGTTACCGAAAGGCCGGCTGGTCGTCATCGGTGGGGGCGAGACTCCGGCCGTCATCGTGAACCGCACACTCGAATTGTCGGGGGGCAAGTCAGCCAAGATTGCCGTGCTGCCCGCGGCCAATCTCGAGTACGGCCCCAGTTCAGTGGCCTCTTGGAAGCGAAACGGTGCGAGCAATGTCGTGCTCGTGAATCCGCAGCAACAGGCCGCCGCCGTGAAGACGATTCGCGAAGCCGACTTGATCTGGCTCCCAGGTGGATTGCAGGGAGTCTTCATGAACAACATCCGCGGCAGCGACATCGCCGAAACGATTCGGACTCGATACCGCGAGGGAGCGATCGTCGGCGGCACCAGCGCGGGAGCGGCCGTGATGGGCAAGACGATGATCGGCGGACGCTCGGACCTCGACAGCTTGAGAGCCGGCACGGCTCCGTATCTCCAAAACGGTCTCGGCCTGTGGCCCGAAGTGATCGTCGATCAACACTTCCTGCAAAAAGGCCGCTTCAATCGACTAGCGCTGGCGGTGATCGACTACCCAGACCTAATGGGCGTCGGCATCGACGCGGAAACCGCCGTGATCGTGCATGGTCGCGAGTTCGAGGTCATCGGCAACAGCAACGTCACCGTCATCGACGGCCGCAAAGCCAGCCGCGAAAAGCTGGCGAAGGGCGAACCCGCCGCCGCTCGCAATCTCAAAATCCACGTCCTGCGAGCCGGCATGACTTTTCAAGTCGACGAGTGACGATGCCTTTGCCCCCGCCACTGACCGATCGCGAAATCCTCGCCGCACGTGGGCCGAAGGAATCGGTCGATCCGGGGCAGCCGATCGGGGCGTTTGTCGAACCGGAACGGCAAGCCGACGGACGAGTGCTCGACGTCGCCACGATCTTTTTGGCAAATCGCGAGTGCCCGTTTCGTTGCGTCTACTGCGACCTCTGGCGGCACACGCTCGACGAGCCGACTCCCACCGATGCAATTCCTCGGCAGATCGACATCGCCCTCGAACGAATGCCGCCTGCCAGCGTCGTGAAGCTCTACAACAGCGGCAACTTTTTTGATTCGGCCGCGATCCCACCGTCTGACTGGCTCGCGATCGCCGACCGAGTCCAACGGTTTGAGCGAGTCATCGTCGAAAATCACCCGCTGCTGACCGACGAGCGCGTGCTGCAGTTTCGAGAACAACTCGGCACACCGCTCGAAGTGGCGCTGGGGTTGGAGACCACGCATCCCGACGTTCTCTCCCGGATGAACAAGCGAATGACGCTCGACGACTTCGCTCACGCCGCACGTTTTCTGGTCGAGCACGAAATCGCGGTGCGTGCCTTCGTGCTGCTCCGACCGCCGTTCTTGTCCGAGGCTGAAGGAATCGAGTGGGCGTTGAAATCGATTCATTTCGCGTTTGATTGCGGCGCGACCTGCGTCTCGGTGATCGCGACTCGTGCGGGAAACGGCGCGATGGATCGACTGCAATCCGAGGGCTGGTTCGCGCCGCCGAAGTTGTCGTCGCTGGAACAGGTCTTGGCGGCTGGCATCGAATCGGGACGCGGCCGAGTGTTCGCAGACACCTGGGACGTCGCTCGGTTCTCGGATTGCTCGCGGTGCGCAGTCGCGCGGGTCGAGCGATTGCGTCAAATGAACCTGTCGCAGACGATCCTGCCGCTGGTGGTGTGCGAGTGCGGCCGCACAAACTAACCCGAAGCGCCAGCGAGGGCGAACGGTCAAAGACGCTGCGAGTTCGGAATCATTTGAAGCACTCGCCCTCGCTGGCGCTTCGGGTTAGTTTGCGGAAGCGTTATTGGGTGTCGTTCATTCAAGGTTGCAACGCATGAGTGCTCTGAACGTGGACGTCGCGATTGTCGGAGGCGGCTTTGGCGGAAGCTTGCTGGCGTTGGCGCTGCGACGTGCGGGATTGCGAGTCGCGTTGATCGACCGAGGTCGGCATCCGCGATTCGTGATCGGCGAATCGTCCACTCCGATTGCCAATCTGGTCCTGAAAGATCTTTGCCGCGAATACGACTTGCCGAACGTCGCTCCGCTGGCGAAGTACGGCACTTGGCAAGCGACTCATCCGCAACTGGTGTCGGGAATCAAACGCGGCTTCTCGTACTTTCATCACGAGGCTGGTCAGCCGTTCGTCGCTGATGCCAAGCATTCGACCGAACTGCTCGTTGCGGCGAGCAGCAGCGAGCAACACTCGGACACGCACTGGCTGCGGCAGGACGTCGATGCGTTCCTGTTTCGCGAAGCAGGTGCGGCAGGAGCAATTTGTTTTGAGCAATGCGAAGTCGGGGAGATCGAACCTGTCGTGGGGCACGTTTTCAACGTGCCCTTGAAGCACAGGCACGTTGAAAACGTGCCCCACGAATTGCGAACCCGCTTTGTCGTCGATGGCAGTGGCGAGGGCCGGTTCCTCGCCCAGCGATTGGGGATTGAGGATCGCACGCACGAATTGCGGACGAATTCGCGAACGGTCTTCGCTCACTTCGCGAATGTGACTCGTTGGAAACGCTGTCTGGAATCGCGCGGCATCGACACGGCCGAGCATCCGTTTGACTGCGATCACGCGGCGTTGCATCACGTCTTCGACGGCGGATGGATGTGGCAACTGCGGTTCAACGATGAAACCGTCAGCGCCGGTTTCGTACAGGATCTCAATCGCAGCGAGCGGCCGAATCTGTCCGCCGCGGCCGAATGGGAATCGTGGCTGCGGCGATTTCCGGCGATTCGCGAGCAATTCGCGAACGCGAACGTCGTCCGGCCGGAAGGGGGACTTCGCAGTACCGGACGGCTGCAACGTAAGTTGGCTCACGTCGTAGGAGGCTGGTGGGCGATGCTGCCGAACACAGCGGGCTTCATCGACGCGCTGCACAGCTCCGGCATCGCACACACGCTGTGTGGGATCGAGCGGCTGGCGCGAATTCTGATTCGGTCGCTCGGCCGCGACGATTTGGAATCACAACTGCGCGAATACGAACATTGCGTGCTGGCCGAAGTCGAAATGATTGACTTGCTGGTTAGTGGTTGTTTCGCGGCGATGGGAGACTTCCGACGATTCGCGACCGCGACGATGCTCTATTTCGCGGCAGCGACCAGCTACGAGCGAGCTCGGCTCGCCAGCGGCGGCGAGTTTCGCCCGGCGTTCCTGCTCGCCAACGACGAACAGTGGTTCGTAGTCGTGCGGCGGATGTGCGATCGGCTGTACGAAGCGCGCAGCATCGAGCAATTTGAGAGGGAAATGGTCGAAGCAATCCGGCCGTTCAACGTCGTCGGGTTGTGTGACCCGAACCTGCGGAACATGTACCGGCACTCGGCACTGCCGGAGAATTAGCACGACGAACACGCGAGTGTTGATTCTCAGAAAACCACTCGCGGCTATGCGTTGGTTAAACCTTGCACGGCCATGAATGAGACAGGTGAACGAGGTGGCGTCAGCCCCCCGGTCCTGTGGCGAATACACCGGGGGGCTGACGCCACCCCGCTCGACCAAATGTCTGGGAACTGGATGACGTGAATCAAGGTGCGGTGGCTTGAATTGCCTTGATTCGTTGCTGGCAGCCGACAGCGGCTTGACGCCACTGCTTTGCCTGCGCTGAGTCTCCCAATTCGTCAAAGATAGCTGCCAACTCGAGTCGACCATCCACATTATCAGGTTGCCACCAAACGTCGTCGATTAGCTCGATGCTTCGGACGTGCAGTTTTTGCAATCGCTGTGACTGAGCGAGCAGTTCTTCCTGACGCTGCTGATTCCCCAGTCGTCCATGAATCTGCGCGAGCAAAAAAATCAATTCGGAATTATTCGTATTCTTGACGAGTTCCGCTTCGAGTAACTGCGCGTGTTCCTGGGGCACTGCTTGCTGCATGACGACTTTAGTGAGGGTGATGACAGCAGCAACCTGATTTTCATCAAGCTCCAAAATCCTGCGACATTCACGTTCGGCCTCTGCGAGCTGTCCGAGTCCAAGCAAACAGTCGGCCCGAAGAACTTGCAATTCCAAGGATGGATCAGCAACAGACGCAATCGCTTCGACCCCTGCGTCGAATTGTCCAGCTTGTGTGAGGCATCTTACTAGAGCCGTGGTCCACGACATGGTCGGAGCCAAATTCAATGTCACATCCGAAGCTGTCAAGTTTAGCGCTTGTTGATATTGCTTACTGGCCTCATGGAATCGGCCAGAGCGGAAGAGGATTGAGCCGAGCAATGCGTAAGCACGGGCATCATTGGGTTGGAATTCGGTTGCCAACCGAGCTTCTCGGATGGCTTGTCCAAACATATGCAGATCATTATAGATGATCGCTAACCAAAAATGTGCCACATGACTCTGTGGATCCTCTTGGGCCAATGTGGCGAAAGCTCGTTCGGCGTCGTACCAACGCTGCCGACCGTGGAAACTCTTCCCCAAGACTTCGAGGGCATAGGGCCGCAGCGCACCCTTGGAAGTCGCCGCTTGAATCCGACTCTCTACCGCCTCAAAATCTTTGTATGACAACCAGAGCGCAGCGTCGAGAACCAAATACGCCTTGCCATACTGTTGTTGCCGCATAAGGACTTCGCAAAATTTCTCGGCCTCCTCAAATTGTCCCATGTCCATGAGCGCCCAAACTTTGGAAAACTCGGCTGGGATAGGATTTGGTACCGCCGCGAATTGCCATCGAATTGCCACCGCGACCAGTACCAGTGACACGATGGCCGCTGCCGCCCATCCAAAACGATGGTTCCACAAACATCGGCGAAGGGCGAGCGATCCGGTGCGAAGCTGAGCGGCAATGGACAACGCAATATCTCCTGATTCGCCAGTCACCGTCTAGAAGCCGTTTCAAAAGTACTCCGAAGCGTTAACGAAGCCCGATTCTACTCTGGATCTCACAACGCCCTAGCTGGCCCTTCGGGTTGATTATTAGGTACTGCAACCGCTGCTAGCGATTCGGTCTTGTCGGCGACGACCTTGATGCCCTTGCGATGGCATACAATTTTGCCAAATCAGGCTCACCCATTTCAGCCGCAAGATACTCAGCACGATCCAGTGCCTCGTCGTCAATGGAGTTTTCGGCCATGCGCTGCATCAGATCGCGGTGCTCTTTCTTGATCTCTTCCGCAACTTTGAATTGTTGGATGCACCGTTCGTAGTCCTCTTGCCGCCCCAATTTCAAATAGGCCCTTGCAAGCAAATAGTGGGCACGCTCATTGTGGGGAGCTGTCGCCAGAATTTCGTTAAGAAAAACGATTGCTTCCTCAACACGGCCCTTTTGAATGAAAATCTGACTGGCAATTTGCAGCACCCGTCGCTCGTGAGGCCCAGTCTTTAGTCCCTTTTCAACACAGTCGTCGATCAGCTTTTCGTCGCTCCCGAGGTTCAAATGGGCCTCGGCAAGCATGGCCCACATCTCTCCGGAAGGATCGGGAACCTTGGCAATCAGTTCAACCACCGATGAGTAATCACGATTGAAGAGCTGTGCTTGAGCCAGATGGCCCACGATGTCGCTTTGACCGGAAATGCCTCCTAATCGCAATGCCGTCTGAAAGTAGTTTGCAGAATCCGAGAAGCGGTAGAAACGGTGGTACATCATCCCCAGTAGTCGATGCGGGCGAAAATCGTCAGGTGCCAACCGAATCGATCGCTGCAACTCCCGAAGGCAACGATCGAGCTGCATTTGATCGTAGTAAATCACCCCCAACCAAAGATGCACGTCGCCGCGCGAGGGATCTTCACCCAATAGTGTGAGAAACTGCGACTCCGCATCCTGAAGCCTGCCCTGTGCGTAAAACACTTCGCCCCAAAGTTGCCGCGTCTCTGGACGCTCTTTCCATTCGGGACTAAGTCGCAGCAACGTCGTGGACGCATCGGCCGCACGACCGTGACGCACCAATTGCCCAGCCTGCAACAGTAATCTGGGATCGCGAAACGTTGGGTCGCTGAGTCTCGCTCTTAGAACCTGTTTCGCGACGGAATCGTCAGATTTCAGTCGAGCGGCCCAAGCCATCTCAAACGACGGATCGCGTGGTGTTTGAACCCTCAAACTGATGGCATAAATCACCCATCCCAGGATCAAACCCGCAAGCACGAATAATGGCAATCGGGAAGTGGTCACTAGAAATCAGAGCCAAGGGTGATTCACTGGCAACTTATGGTTTGAGGTCAAAATTAAAGACATTCTTTTCACCGGCAACAACGGTCCGCTTCAGGTTGGACTTATCGGGATCTCCGTACTTCGCCGGAACCACCGCAGTCGGGTTTTGCTGAACTTTTTTCAGATCCACCGGTTTGCTGGGACCCTTTTGGTCCGTTTTCCCAGTTTTCATGGCCTCCAGATCCATTACAGGAGCCATACCGGCAGAATCCTTCAGAGCCTGTCGGATTGCCACCGAATTCTCGCCAACGACAGCCCCATCATTCGTATTCATCGTCGTCAATGAATATTCCCCCTTTTCGTTCGTCACGCCGGTTGAGAACCTGGAAAAATCTTTGACGGTAAAACTCACTGTTGCCCCTTCCACAGGCTTGCCATCCACGGTGACCACTCCTTTCACCGGTGCAACTGGAGGACCTTCCTGACCACCACCACAGCCGAGCAAGAACTGGGCGATCATCAATAGACACAGAAGGTGCGAAACGCGGCGCGCGACGAAATCCACTCGCATTAGATTTGGCCTCCCATGAATCATAAACGGTCCATGTAAAGAACACTTCACCGCAGCACACCAACCTCTGGTCTGCTGCGGTGAAGTTTGATCGTACTCGTTGTCAACTATCAATAATTTTGAACTGGGTTCCCGTCCCTACGGTCGCCAATTCGCTGGTAGAGGTCGTAACCGATGTCTTGCGAGATCAGTCGCACAGTGCCATCACACATCAGAAAATGTGCTCCACCTTTATGCTTCGACTTAAAGCCCATCGACGTGTTGTGGTTGTCATAGTATCCAGCGTTCCCACAATTCGGGACCGTTGGATTTGTCTGTCCACCGTTAGTGGAACAAGAATCAATGTTAATTGGGGGCATCGTACTGGCAACCACCCCTAGCATCGAACCCCAACCGGCTAGATACCAAGAGGTACAATTCGGACGAACTTCCCCCATCGCGATCGTATTGGAGAGTCCATCGGAAATCTGCCCCACTTTCGCACCCCATCCACCAGCGCTGAAAACTCCCGAGATTGCGTTGGGGTCGTTCGACATACCCCACCACGCTCCGTTCATGCCGTTGCGGAAGTACTGTTCGTGTCCGTTTGCTCCTGAATTGGGAGCACCCACATTGAAGCACGCATTGTTGCCCCAATGATACTGAGCACCATCGCTCGCCATATAAGTGGTGACTTTGGTGTTAGACCAACTGCTCGGGCTTTGATCATAGGTCGGACAAATCAAGCCTGGAATCAGACTGTGATTAATCAAGCTATAACCGCTTGAGTCACGTCCATTGCTTGTTGAAGGGTTAGGTCCTCCTGGGTAGGATCGATTACTAAATGGGACGCCATGATAGGCAGCGCCAGCCGTCGGAGTCTTAAAATCAATCTCCTTGTAGAGCGGCGTCTGATCCATGTACGGCAGCATCGAGACGAACACGGATCCCCTTAGAATTCCATTGCTGCCACCGTAGCTGCCCCAATTGCTGTGCCAGTTGTGGGAAGAGGCCATCGGGAATTGCTTCGATGTTCCTTCGTAGTTGGCAATTGCCAAGCCGAGCTGCTTCAGATTGTTCTTGCATTGTGAGCGCCGCGCAGCTTCGCGAGCCTGCTGGACAGCCGGCAAAAGTAAAGCGATGAGAACTGCGATGATCGCGATCACGACGAGGAGCTCAATGAGCGTAAACCCTCGCCAACGGAAGGAGACCTTTCGATGCTCTGACATGCGAACCTCGCTTTTTGAATAGGAACTGAAATTAGAAATGCAAACTTACGCAAAAACTCGATGAACCACTGCATGGTCCATTAACTTAGGAAAAACAGCCGGTCAGTTCCCACCGAGCAGATCAACGAGTGGCGGCGATTAGATCGGCCGGAACTTCAACTTTCAACAGAAAAAGGTGGATAAATTTCAAAAAAGAACTGCAGAAACAGGAATTTCTCGGTTCAGGAAGATGAGCCCGTTTCGGAGCCAAGAATTTAACGATATTGGGTCATCTCTGGGGAATGCAGTTTGTGGATACCCCGATTTCCAAAAAGTTCAATTTTGAGTTTAGACCGAGTTGTCTGAAGATTGGATTAAGAGTCAGAAAAATTATTTTTCTTTCGTGGAATCTCGGGTCAGCCGTGTCTTACGGGCTGCTAGGCAGCTTTTCGTGGGATGCTTTAAGATGACCCGGAAGGCCGAGAATGCAAGTGTCCGGGCTTCGCCAATACTGCTCTGCGCAAATTGATTTCCCAATTCTGGCGACTGCGCGGAGGTGACTCGCAGTTGTGGATATTGAATTGATGAACAATGTTCGCCTTCAGATTCTGATTCCAAGTCTCGCCGCTGCCGGATGCAGTCTCGTCTGTATTGCTTGGTTTGTCGCCGGATGTGGCGACCGATCGCCGAAGCTTGAACAGCGAGTCGGACAGCCTCATTCGGTCGTCACATCCGAATCTCGTGGGGTGGCGTTTGAAGAGGTGTCTCAGAAGCTAAATTTGACGCACGCCTGGCCCCAGCAGCCGCGCCCAATGCGAACGAACGAAGCCTTTGGTTGCGGCTGCGCGGCATTCGACTTTGATGGCGATGGCTGGCCAGACATTCTGTTGATTGCCGATCCACATCCCGTGCTGTACCGCAATCGTGAGGGAGTCAAGTTTATCGACGTCACGGAGTCAATGGGGTTGATTCGGACGGGAACCGACGATTGGACCGGCTGTGCCATCGGAGATTACGACGGCGACGGTTGGTTGGACGTTTTACTGACCGGGCTGCATCGTTTGGCCTTATATCGCAATTTGGGGGGGCAGCGTTTTGAAGAGACGACGGTTCTCGCTGGGTTGGATCCCGGCAACCACAATCATTGGGGGGCCAGCGCGGCGTTCATGGACCTCGACCGTGATGGTTGGCTGGATTTGGTTGTGCTGAATTACGTCGTGTTTGGTCCGGAATCCAGGCAGTACTGTGAAATGCGACCGGGGGTCAAATCAGGATGTCCGCCGAAAGAGTATCAGGGAGAGCAAGGGGAAATTTGGCGCAACACGGGACGCGGCGGATTCGAACTCGTTCCACACGGGCAAGGGATGGAATCGACGAATGGCCATGGTTTGGTGTTGGCATTCGCGGACCTGGACGACGATGGTCGCATGGACTTTTACATTGGGAATGACGGAGAGAACGCCGATTTGCTGCACAATGTGGGAGGCATGAAGTTCGAGAATCACGGGGTCTCGTCCGGTTTGGCATTCGGCCGCGAATTGTCCGCCATGGCGGCGATGGGGGCCGATTGGGGGGACTTCGATCGAGACGGTCGGCTGGATTTGGCGGTTTCCAACTTCGACTGGTTTGGGTTTGCATTATTTCGAAATCAGGGGAGTTTGTCGTTCACCGACGTCATGTCACCAACGGGTGTCGAAAGAGCTACGCTCAGTCGACTAGGGTTTGGAACAAACTGGATGGATTTCGATAACGACGGTTGGCTGGATTTGGCGTTTGTCAACGGGCACGTCTATGAAAATGCTAAAGAAATTGATTCGCGCTCAACGTATCGCCAGCCAGTTCTGCTGTTGCGGAATTTGAACGGAAAAAAATTCATCGATCTGGTTCCTGTGCTCAGTTCGGACGTGGGGCGGATGATGGTGGGACGTGGTTCGGCAACGCTCGATTTCGACAACGACGGCCGCCTCGACTTACTCGCCGTCGATTACGAAGGCCCGGTGTGCCTGTTGCAAAACCGGTCGCAAACTGCGAACCATTGGTTGAAATTGGACCTTCGCGGAACGGCCCCAAACCGCTTCGCATTTGGAGCGCGCGCGGTTGGCAAAGCGGCAAAGCAAGTCTGGATCAGCGAAGTCTCTCCGGCCTCCAGTTACCTCTCATCGAAAGACCCGCGTATTCACTGGGGGTTGGGCGGCTGCGACAGACTGGAGACCCTCACGATCCGTTGGCCGTCAGGACGCGAGCAAGTTCTGCGTGATGTCGTCGCCGATCAAATCCTCACGGTGACTGAACCGGACAGTCCATTGTCGGATTGAGAACGCATGACACGACGAATACAGCGTGAAAGCCGCACTAATGTTGAATGTTGCAACCCGGTCGATTGATTCGCAGGCGTTCGATACCTGCCAAGCTCACTGAGGTTCCGCGAAGATCGACGGACTCTAAGACGACAAATGATTCCAAATCCGAGATGGCCTCATCGGTCACCTGCGGGCAAGCTGACAAATCCAGATGCCGAAGTCGAATCAGTCGTGTGAGTTGCTTGATGTGCCGATCGGAAAGCTGCGTTTTTGACAATCCCAATCGCCGAATTTGTTTCAATTGCAGCACGATATCCCAAGCCGCTTGGTCAAGCGATTGCCCGGAAAGGTCGAGATCCTGCAATTTGCTCAACATTCGAAGAAGCACAAGTTCTTGAGTCGGTAATCCGGACGGCCAGTGAAGTTGTTGAACTTCACCCGATGAATCCACTTCAAACTCGACGTGAAGCTGTTTGAGACGTTCGCGCGCTTGGGGTGCAAGGTTTGCAAATAACGAATTGTCTCCGTCGTTTGTGCCCTGTGGCACGCGGATCCAGTGGTCTCGCATCAAGGTCGCTCCTGACGCGGTGCCTTCCGAAAAGAAGCCCATCTCGTGAAGTTCCATTCCCGCTTTTCGCATGTGACAATCAACGCAGTTATCGCGAATCAGATTTCCCAACTCTGCCGATTTGCCACACGCTTCCGCTGAGTGACAAGTTTGACATCGTTTTGAAAAGAGCGTCGTATTGTTCCGTTCAAACGTATGTGGGTTGTGGCACGTTGTGCATACAAGTCGGTCGCTCTCGGTAAAACAGCGGCTTCGCGAAAGTCTGAGGAACTGGTCGTTGCTGTGGGGCCCCATCACCGTGATTTCCTCGGCCGTTTTTGTTCGGAGGTGATTCTCCAAAGGATCCCCCGGGCAGAACGAAAACGCATTTGTGTGGAGATCCTTGACTCCACCTCCCGCATGGCACAACGAACAGACGTCGATTTGACGTTCTCGTGCAATTTTCGCAGGATTGATCACAAACTGAGCGGACGCGGAGGCGGGATTCGATTTGTGATACTCGACGTGGCGCTGCCCCGGCCCGTGACATGACTCGCAGGAGACTCCATAAACAAGGCTGTCGCGGTCGAACAAATACGGGTCATCTGTCGCCACTTGAGCGAAGGTCATGTGGCATTCGAGGCATCGGGAATCAATCGGTCGCGAAAACGAAGCCCGCTCTTTCGGAAAGCCAGGGCTGTATCGCCATTCGTTCGTGATCGAAATATACCCCACCGGGAGTTGATAAAGCCGTGCGCCTTTCCAAAACAAAAAAGAGGGGCCCATCTTTCCCGAGCCGATGACAATGTCGAACTGTTCCGTGTGTTCGAAGCGACTTTGACCGCTGGTCGCCACGGCCGTCTGATAAGCACCTTCTGGCCGAATCTCCAAATCCACATGAATCGAATCTGGAGTCAACACAACTCGATGAGGATTGGATGGGAGAGTCTTCTGAAGCTCCTCAGCTTTGGCGACCGCCGATGCCGCTGCATGACCCGTTCTGGCAAACGACTGAAAAATTGGCAAATGACATTCAGCGCACGCTTGGGGACCAGAGTATCGTCGTGCCGGTTGTGTCGCCGCGGTCATGAACTCATTGGTCGATTCGGCGGGAAAATCAATCAAAGGACGTGCTTGGTTTTCAGGACTCGACGGTGTCAACCATATCGAAACAATTCCCCCGACGACGAGAAGCGTGAGGATCATGATCCAAGGGTTCGATGCAAGTCGCCCATTCATTGTGTAGTGCCCTTTTCGAAAATGGAGCGTCCTTGAAACTGGCGTGTTGTAGAGTCACACCAGAAAGGACGCATGATGAAGAAACCACGACGTCAGTTTTCAGCGGCGGACAAAGTCGCGATCGTCAAAGCTCACGTGGT
>SXGS01417145.1_pt1 | contig 28795 bp, 27 predicted proteins | sample 3174681 | NCBI WGS metagenome assembly SXGS01 (sample SAMN11356861, study PRJNA531348) | freshwater metagenome | isolation source: freshwater sample F1-80 | place: China: Fuxian Lake, Yuxi | collected 2017-12-25 | reverse complement strand
GGTTGATCCGGCTCGATGCGGGCCATCCCGGCGGCTCGCACATGCAGCAGGCGGCCGTCGACCACCAATCCCCAAATATGCCCCGGGATGTGGTTGGAGGTCGCATGGGCCTCGTACAGCGCATCGAGTTGCGGGAGCAGGGCGCGGATTCTTTCCACGCGCGCCGAACTGCCCCACTGGGGATCGGCCACTTGCGCCCGACCGATGAGCACTCCCAGCCAGACAACGAGCAGCAATCCGCGCATCATGCGGGTGAAGATGGCCACCGTGAGCACCGCTGGGCCAATGGTTTTTCGCAGCCAACTGAATACCAGTGAGCCGAAGTCCGTTTTGACATTGGTGTCTGGCCGGCAAGGCTGGTCAGGGATTTCATTCATGAAGCGACCTTTTCATTTGGCTGCGGCGTTGCTGCGAATTTCCGCGGGCTGGTTGTGTGCTTTCGGGCTCACTGCGGCGGATCCGGCTTCGGTGGAGTTCTTCGAGAACCGCATCCGTCCGATCTTGGCCGAGCGTTGCTACGAATGTCACAGCGCCCAGGCCGAATCGCTCAAGGGCGGGTTGCGCTTGGATTTTAAGGCAGGTTGGGAAAAGGGCGGGGCTTCCGGAACGCCATCAGTCATTCCGGGAAAACCCGAGTCGAGCTTGCTCATTCAGGTGGTGAAGGGGACGGCGGCCGATGTGAAGGCCATGCCTCCCAAGGGTGGGGCTTTGAAGCCCGAACAAATCGCGGACTTCGAGGCTTGGATCCGCGCGGGAGCACCCGATCCGCGGACCGGCGCCCCTACCGCGGCCAAGCCCGATCCCGCCTCCCGCCACTGGGCGTTCCAAGGGCCGCGCATGCCGCCCCAGCCGACGGTCCGCAAGTCCTCCTGGCCGCGCACCGGCATGGACTGGTTTGTCCTCGCCGCCCTGGAGGCCAAAGGCCTGACGCCCACTCCGGAGGCCGATCGTCGCACGCTGCTCCGTCGGGCCACTCACGATCTGACGGGGCTGCCTCCGACGCCCGAGGCGATGGAATCCTTCCTGAAGGACCGCTCCGAGCAGGCTTACTCCCGGGTGGTGGATCGATTGCTCGCCTCAACTGCCTACGGTGAGCGCTGGGGTCGGCACTGGCTGGATGTGGCCCGTTATGCCGACAGTAAGGGTTACGTTTTTGAAGAGGAGCGTCGGTATCCCTACAGCCACACCTACCGCGACTGGGTGGTGGAGGCCTTCAACCGCGACCTGCCTTACGATCGGTTCATTATCGAGCAGTTGGCCGGAGACCAGTTGGCCACCGAGACCGATCGCAAGCCCTTGGCAGCCATGGGTTTTCTGACCTTGGGTCGCCGGTTTCTTAACAATCAGTCGGACATCATCGATGACCGAATCGATGTGACCACCCGCGGACTCATGGGACTCACCGTTCAGTGTGCCCGCTGCCACGACCATAAATTCGATCCCATCCCCACGGCCGACTACTACTCGCTTTACGGACTCTTCTCCAACAGCCACGAACCGGATCCCAAGCCGCTCGTGGGCGAGAATCCTGATCGTCAGCAGGCGGCTGACTACGAGAAGGAATTGGCCAAGCGGCGTAAGGATCTCGATGACTATCGGACGGATCAAACCGCAGCGGTGATCCAGAAGTTACGGACGAAGATCGGCGATTACCTGCTCACGGCTCAGGAGAGCACAGTGCTCGAGGGCGGCGCCCAGGAAAGCCTGGCCCGGCAGCGGAGCTTGGATCCGGGATTGGTGGGTGCGTGGAAAGGGCGATTGGAATCGTTGAAAAAATCCCCCCATTCGGTGTTTGCCCCCTTCTTTGCCTGGGCGGCGTTGGGGACCAATGACTTTGCATCACGGGCTCCGAAGATCGCCGAGGAGTTGGCCGCGGGTCGGTGGCAGGGGCAAGCGATCAACACCCGTCTGGTGGCTGATTTCAAAGGATGGGCCCCCACCAATTTGGCGGCGATGACCGCTCGCTACGGCCAAGTTTTCAATCAGATCGACACCGAGTGGAAAGCCGCTGTGGCCGAGGCGAAAAAAGACGGCAAGCCGGAGCCCAAGTCATTGCCCGACGCGGCGGCCGAGGAATTGCGGCAAGTATTGTACGCGGGCGATTCGCCCATCCAAGGGGCGCTGGGCGGCATCGATCGGTTCTTTGACACGCCCGTGGCCCAGAAAAGCCGGGCCCTCAAGCGCAAGCTCGACGAACTCGATTCCATGCATGCCGGGGCGCCCCTGCGGGCTATGGCTCTTTTGGACAACACCAGCATCTCGCAACCGGTTATTTTTAAGCGGGGCAATCCCGGCAATCACGGGCCGAAGGTGCCTCTGCAGCAATTGGCTATTGTCGCCGGACCGAATCGAAAGCCCTTCACCCAGGGAAGCGGTCGGTTGGAGTTCGCCCGGTCGGTGGCTTCCCCAGAAAACCCGCTCACCGCGCGGGTCATGGTCAACCGAGTTTGGATGCGGCATTTCGGATCGCCGTTGGTCAAGACTCCCAGTGATTTTGGGGTGCGCACCGAACCTCCGAGCCATCCAGAACTGCTGGATTATCTGGCGGTTCATTGGGTCCAACAAGGGTGGTCTATGAAGGCGCTGCATCGGGAAATGCTCCTCTCAGCAGCGTATCGTCAATCGAGTGATCCCGAGGCGGCAGGGCTCTCGCGCAAAGCGTTGGCCCGAGCTCAAAAGGTGGATCCGAGCAACACCCTCTTCTGGCGGATGAACCGTCAGCGGACCGACTTCGAGTCCATGCGCGATGGGTTGCTGGCGGTGGCCGGAAGCCTGGATCCCAAGGTGGGCGGGCTCGCGGTGAGCATTTACGACACCGACAAGCCCGTGTTGCGTCGCACCCTCTACGGTTACATCGATCGACAGAATCTTCCCGGAATCCTGCGGTCTTTTGACTTCGCCAGCCCGGACACGTCGTCTGCGGGTCGCTTCCAGACCAGCGTTCCCCAGCAGGCACTCTTCTGGCTGAACAGCAGTCTGGTGGCCGAACAGGCGCGGGCTATGCTTGAACGGCCAGACGTGAAATCTCTCGAGGGCGATGCGCGGGTGAAGCGCCTCTACGCACTCACCTACCAGCGGGTTCCGACGCGGCGTGAACTCGCCGCGGCTCGAGAGTTTCTGAAGCAAACGCCCGTACCGCCCCAAGTGGAACCGGTCGCCGGCGAGGCCAAATCGGGCGACAAGAAAGCATCCAAGGAACCCCCGAAGCCACTGAGCTTGTGGGAGCAGTACGCACAAGTACTCTTGGCTGCCAATGAGTTTGCCTTTTTCGATTAATCCAACGGCCCTCTCAGCCCCTCATGAAGCCTTCTGCCAGCCATGCGATTCCGTTGCCTCACCGGCATCGCCAAGAAGCGGCCGAAGGCTGGCTGATGTTGGGTAATCCACTCGAGGCATTGGCGGAGTTGGATGGCCTTCCGGATGTCTTCCGTCAGCGGTTGGATGTCCTAACTTTGCATTGGTCGGCCTGCTCGAGCCTGCGGCGTTGGGATGAGGCTTGGAGGGTGGCCAACGCCCAATGGACCCATTATCCGGAGGCTGTGGAGAGTTGGATTCACCGATCCTATGCGGCGCGTCGTCACACGGGTGGGTCCATCGATCAGGCTTTTGGGTTGCTTGAGCCGTCACTCGAGCGGTTCCCCACTGAGCCCATTTTGTATTACAATTTGGCCTGCTACCTCGCCCAGATGGGGCGTGAGGAAGACGCCTGGAAGCGCTTCCAACAGGCACTGGAGGCCGGAGATCCCATCGAGTTCCGCATGATGGCTTTGGCTGACGAAGACCTGAAGCCCATCTGGCCTCGGATCGCGGTCATGAGTTGAGTCTGGCTGAAGAATCTGAGGTTTCTCGAGCCTCTTGAATTGGCCTTTGCCGCGTTTGGAACCACCTTTCTCCTAGTGACCATTGAGATCATCAACACCGGTTCCGAGCTCCTGCTGGGCCGTATTCTTAACACCCATCAGCAGTGGCTGTGTTCGCGGTTGACCCAGTCCGGATACACGGTGGCTCGACAGGTGTTGGTCTCCGACCGAGGCGAAGACATTCAGCAAGCGGTGCGTGAAGGATTGAGTCGGGCCGACTTGGTGATTACCACCGGTGGCCTCGGTCCGACCTGCGACGACATCACCCGCGAACGCATTGCCGAGTTGTTGGGGCGGACGCTGGTGTTTGACTCTGCTGTCAGCGACGCCATCCAAGCGTTTTTCCAATCCCGCGGACGTCCGGTTCCTCCGCGCACCCGGGTCGAAGCCATGGTTCCGCAAGGAGCGATCGTGGTGCCCAATGGCCAAGGTACGGCCCCCGGGTTGATGATCGAAGCCTCACCCAATCCGTTCCGACCTGAGGGAAAGCGTTCTTGGTTAGTCATGTTGCCTGGGCCGCCGCGCGAGTTGCGACCGATGTTCGACCAAGAGGTTCTGCCATGGATGAGTCGTGGATTTCCCCATGAAACGGAGTTCGTTTGTCGCACGCTCAAGACCGCTGGCATTGGTGAATCCAACATGGAGGAACTAATTTCGGCTCCGCTCCAGCACCTCACCGAGGGTGGAATGGACTTGGGCTTCTGTGCCCGGGTGGGCGAGGTGGATGTGCGGTTCGTGGCGCGAGGAGCCGATGCGGCGGCGGTGGTGACCGAGGCCGAGGCCATCACCCGACGGTTGGCCGGAGACGCGGTCTTTGGCGAACAGGACGAAGTGCTCGAAGGGGTTGTGGTCCGCGCATTGACCCAGCGGGGGCAGACCTTGGCGCTGGCCGAGAGTTGCACCGGTGGTCATATCGCCCACCGCATCACCAATATCCCTGGGGCATCGGCGGTGTTCTTGGCCGGCTACGTGACCTATGCCAATGCTGCCAAGGCTCGAACCTTGGGAGTTCGGGAGGAGTCGCTGCGAGAGTTTGGAGCGGTGAGTGAAACTGTAGCGCGAGAAATGGCCGAGGGAGCCCGTCGGGTGTCCGGTTCGGACTGGGCCTTGTCGGTGACCGGCATCGCCGGACCTTCGGGCGGCACTCGGGATAAACCCGTGGGCACGGTGTGGATGGCGCTGGCCGGACCGGACGGCACGGAAGCGGTGCAGCGCCTCAATCGCTTCGACCGCGAGACCTTCAAGTTCACCACCAGCCAACAGGCCCTCCACCTGCTATTCCGTCAACTGAAGCGCTCCCACTGACGTCAGGTGTGGGTGGGTCGACTGTGCCGAGCTAGCCGAGCGGCAGGCCCGCCCGGCCAAGACACGAGGACCCGAACGTCGCTTAAATCAGAAATCCAATGGCAAACCTTCATCGCATTCAGGTCGTGGACTCCCATACCGGCGGCGAACCGACTCGCGTGGTGATTTCCGGCGGGCCGGACTTGGGAACCGGTCCTCTCTCGGAGCGCGTGCTGCAGCTGGGTAGCCAGTTCGACCGATTCCGTTCGGCCGTGGTCAACGAACCACGGGGTTCCGATGTCTTGGTGGGCGCTCTTTTGGTTTCGCCTCACGCCCCCGACTGCAGCTTCGGTGTGATCTTCTTCAACAATGTCGGATCCTTGGGCATGTGTGGGCATGGCACCATCGGCTTGATGGTCACCCTGGCGCACCTGGGTCGAGTGCGACCGGGCACCCATCGAATTGACACCCCTGTCGGCCCGGTCTCCGCCACCCTGCATTCGGACGGATCTGTTTCGGTGGCCAATGTGCCTTCCTACCGACACAAAGGCTCGGTCGTCGTGCAGGTGCCGGGGATCGGTGCGGTTTCCGGCGACGTAGCCTGGGGTGGTAATTGGTTTTTTCTGGTCCATACCCCGGTGTGGGAGTTGTCCCTTCAAAACGTTGAAACCTTGACCGATGTGAGTTGGCGGATTCGCCAGGCGGTCAATGCCCAGGGGTTTCCCGAGGTAGACCACGTAGAACTCTTTGGTCCTCCCGCATCCGGCGGACACTCACGCAACTTTGTGTTGTGCCCCGGTAAGGCCTACGATCGATCGCCCTGTGGCACGGGGACTAGCGCCAAGCTGGCGTGTTTGGCCGCGGATGGAAAATTGGAGGAGGGTCAGTCTTGGATCCAGGAAGGTATTCTGGGCAGCTCCTTCAGCGGAGAATATCTCTGGGAGGATCGTGCCCGAGGTCGCGTCCTGCCGGTGGTCACCGGAAGCGCCCATGTCATCGCCGAGGCGACATTGATCTTGAGCGACGAGGATCCCTTCCAGTGGGGAATCCGCCCGGCCTAGCCTGGATGGCTTCAGTGGCCTCGTGACGAAATGCCGTAAACCCTCCGGGCGAGGCTTCGTTAAAAAACGTGTGGAAACTGGTTGAAGCCAAACCCGTCAGGTCGAACGATTTGGATCTCGTATGTCGAAACCAGCGCTGGGGCGCGGATTGGCCAGTTTGCTACAGGAAGAGATTGACCGTGGGGCCGTGAACGCACCGGGTCTGACTTCATTGAAAGAGGCTCCGGTCGCACAACCGGTACCTGTCCCGGCGGTGGTTTCCGTGGCGACTCCGATCGCATTTTCAACCCAGGTTCCCGCCGAGGTTCCAATACCGAATCCAACCCAGGTTGCATCGATTGGTACCGCCGATCAGCCTGTTTCGGAGCAGGAGATTTCTCTTCCGCAGACGGTATCAGCAGAGGCCATCAAACCGGTTCCCCTGGCCCCAGTCGGCGTGTCGAACCCACCCAGTCCCGCTTTAGCGACGCCCCCGGGGGTGGCCACTATCCCGGGTTGGATCATCCCCACATTGATGGTCGGAGACTTGGTGGTGGTTTTGTCGGCCATTCTTTGGGCGGCCTGGGGTCGGGGAATGGGTCGTTGGCCTTGGATTGCCGCCCTCTTTGCCGTGGGGAGCTCTCAGGCCATCGCGGCATTGTTTCTGGCTCGGTCCGGAACCAGTCAGGGTTCCGGCCCATTCTCCGGACGCCCTCTCACTGCTGCCGTACCCGCTCCTGGAATCCGCGTCCGCTTTGTTGAGGAACAACCTCAGAGTCGCCGGGGCGATCGCCGTTGAAGAGGTTCCCGCTGAAGAGGCGCTGAAGAGTCACTGAAGACGCGGCCACGGGTCCGGCAGCCTCGAAGAACATCCCAGACCAAAGGAAACCCAGGGAACTCAATTTGCCCGAGGTCCGGTGTCTAGAGGTAATACCAGTCGTCGAACCGCATGTAAGTCCGGACCGACTAACCGATCACTCCACACCGCCTCCGAGGTTGAATCCGACCAACCGAGGCGCGAGGCGATTGAGAGGGTTCTCCCAAGCCGACCTCAATTCATGGTATTCGTCCGCCATTGCGGCGTGATCGCCCACAGGTTGATGGGTGAGAGCGATTTGCGGTAGCGCAGGTAGCGGGTGGATCCGTCGGCAAAGGCGAAGTTGGATCCACCGTTGGCAGAACCCCCACGGTCCGAACGCACCGCGCTATTGTGCACCGCGTGATTGAGCACCTCGTTGTCGTTGCCCAGATTACCCTCCAGCAGATCCATGAAGAAATGGCCGATCGGGTAGAGCTTCTCGCCGTACACAATGGTCTCGGACGGCTCGACGAGGACACTCTCGTTGATGGTTTTGTTCATGATCGTACCCATGTTGAAGGTCTCGCCACTGCTGGTCATTTGGCGTTCCAGAACGTCGTTCCAGCCGTTGATGATGTAAGTGCGCGGCGCGGAATCGGCTAACAAGTTGGTGCGAGCCTCCGCTGTGGCGGGCTTGTTCTTGCCGCCCGATCCGAAATCGCTCGGGCAGACGAGGACCTGCACCGAACGGAAAGTGGGTAAAAGTCGCTCACACCAGCGCGGTCCTATATTTCGATCCGGGAAATGCCCCTGATTCTCGCCCGTGTACAGCGTCGTCGCGATGCCTAATTGGCGCAGGTTGTTGACGCAGGAGATTCGTTTGGCGCTCTCCTTGGCCTTGGACAAGGCAGGCAGAAGCATCCCAGCCAGGATGGCGATGATGGCAATGACCACCAGCAACTCGATCAGGGTGAAGGCTGTCGTGTTGCGGCTCGGACGAACCGTTAAGCGTTCAGGACTCATGGATAAAATTGGATAAAAACACACTTCAGTGACATCGGTCTACTCGGCCGGTTGACCAGAGCGACCCGATCGACCACGACCCGATTTTCAAAAGTGGCCCCGCATCCAACGCCGAGCCCTTGAAATTCGTGTTCCGCTCAAGGCATTAGATTCCTTCGAATGCGCCGGGGGGTGGAAATCGTCCAGCTCACTGTGAATCGCAAAGCCTGGGGAATCATTTTGCTGTTGGTCGCCGCCGTCGCGGTTCCGATGTACCGCTTGACCGACTGGTTCAGTCCCAAGGCTATTCAAGTCAGTGTCTCTTTTCGTCCATTGCGTCAGGCCGAACCCGGAGCCGCCTTGCCCGTGGTGGTGGGCCTAGACCAAGACTATGAGTTGAGTTCTCTGGTGGTTTCGGAAGTTCAACCCGAGAAGGCGCCAGCCAGCGGTCATGTGGTGTGGCGCCTCGAAAAACAGGGCAAAGGGGCCTTTACCCGGGGTTTTCTCTATGGTCAGCCGCCTGAAGGCCTTCAACTGGCAGCCAAAGCCCCGGCGGAACCCCTGAAGGCCGGCGCCTCTTATGTGGTTCAAGTCGCCGCTGGCAAGGTGATGGGCTCCACTATTTTCCAGGCCCGCGGTTCCGAGGAGTGATTTCCGGGGTCTCCGTCCCTGATTCCGCCCACCGGCTCCCCTCCCGGGCCTCCGCAAGCAAATGGATCCAGCCGCGCCAGGGATTTATTTGGAGAAACAAAGAAACCGCCCTATTGGGTCATTGGAAACAGGGGCTCAGATTCCCGTTTCGTGTTCGAGCCCCTTCATAGATTCTCTTCCAGTCTCGGTTCCGACTTAGAAACCGTCGCCAAACAAAGAAACACGCACCATGGGCATCATCGACTACCTCAAGACACAGTTCCTGGAGATCATCCAGTGGGAAGACGACTCGCGCGACACCCTCAGTTGGCGTTTTCCTGATCAAGACAAGGAGATCAAGAACGGAGCCCAGCTCCTGGTTCGCGAATCGCAAAAAGCTCAGTTCGTCTACCTGGGTCAATACGTCGACACCTTCGGCCCCGGCAAACACACCCTCAAGACCGAGAACATCCCGGTTCTCAGCACACTGTTGGGCTGGAAGTACAATTTCGAGTCGCCCTTTAAGTGCGATGTCTACTTCGTCAACACCCGGCTCTTCACCGGCAACAAATGGGGCACGAGCAATCCCATCATGGTGCGGGATCCGGACTTCGGCATCGTTCGCGTTCGGGCCTTTGGTACTTACGATTTCCGCATCGTCAATGTCCCGGTGTTCCTCAAGGACGTCGCCGGCACCGATCATCACTTCCGCATTGATGAGTTCCAGGACACCATGCGGTCGCGCTTTGTCAGCGCCTTCAGCGACGCGGTCGCCAGCGCCAAGGTGCCGGTGCTCGACTTGGCAGCCCGGTATTCCGAGTTGGGTGACGCGCTCCTGCCGATCCTTAATCCGATTCTCACCGAAAAGTACGGCATCGAACTCGGCAGCTTCATTGTTGAAAACATCAGCGTCCCGCCCGAGGTCGAGGGAGCCATCGACAAACGCTCCAGCATGGCCGCCATCGGCAACCTCAACGACTACGTGAAACTCCAGTTGGCCGAATCGCTCAAACTGCCCGGTGGCGGTGGGGTCGCCGGCTTGGCCGCCCAGTTTGCTCTGGGAATGCAAATTGCCCGCGATTTGGGTACCGGTACGCCTCCGGTCATCGGTGCTTCGATGGTCGCTGGTTCGGCCTTAGGCGCGGCCTCGGCGATTCCGGAACTGCTCTCACCCGCCGACGTGGCCCAGAGCCTCGGAGTTTCCGAGGCCGACGTGCTCGCAGCGCTGGGCGACGGCTCCCTCAAGGGCAAGAAGATCGGGTCTGCGTGGCGTATTCCTCGAGTCGCCCTGGATGAATTTCTGAAGCACTGAATCGTTCCTCCACAGCCGGGTCGCCGGAGTGAGTTGAGGTCCAGGTTTGGAGAGCCCAAACCTGGAACAGTGATCCTCGTTCCCCATCGGCTCAAAAAGCCCTAAGATCGGCCCCAGAAATGGACGCTCCGATCCGAGTTCGCTTTGCTCCGTCACCGACGGGTTACCTACACATTGGTGGGGCCCGCACGGCCCTCTTCAACTGGCTCTTCGCCCGTCATCATGGCGGGAAGTTTATCCTGCGCATCGAAGACACGGACACCCAGCGCAACAGCCAAGAGTCCATCGATGTGATCTTGCGCGGACTCAGTTGGCTGGGGCTCGACTGGGACGAGGGACCGACCACGGGCGACACCGCCTGTCCGAGCCGGGGCGACCACGGGCCTTATTTTCAGAGCCGCCGGGGTGCCATCTATGCCCGGCGCATCCAAGAATTGCGCGACAAGGGGATGGCCTACGACCGCGATGGGGCCGTGTTTTTTCGCATGTCCCGCGAGGCCATCACCATCCCCGACCTCATCATCGGCGATGTGCTGCGCCCACTGACCGACCGCGAAGAGGCCGACCCGGATTGGGTCCTCGTTCGCAGCGACGGCAATCCCGTCTTCCACTTGGTCAACGTGATAGACGACCTCGAAATGGCCGTCACCCATGTCATCCGGGGTGAGGATCACTTGGCCAACACCGCCAAGCACATCGCCCTGTTCAAAGCCTTCGCGGTCGAGCCCCCGAACTACGCGCACATCCCGCTCATCCTGAACCCAGATGGTTCCAAGATGTCCAAGCGCGACCACGGCGCCCACGTCAACAACTACCAGGACGACGGCTACACGCCGGAGGCTGTGCTGAACTACCTCGCATTGCTCGGTTGGTCTCCGGCCGACGGCAAGGAGTTCCTGCCGGTGTCCGAGTTGGTCACCCGCTTCGGGCTCGACCGCGTGAACCGCAGTCCGGCCAAGTTCGACGTCAAAAAGCTCGAGGCCTTGCACTTCGAGCACACGCGCGTGATGGAGCCCGCCCGGTTCGTGGAACGGGGCGTCGCCGCCTTGGCCCGCGCCGGCATATCCACGGCCAGCTTCCCGCCCGAGTACGTCGCTGCGGCCCTCGAAACCGCCCGTGAGAAAGGGAAGCTCTTCAAAGACTTGCCCGCCTTCGTGGACTTCTACTTCGCCCCGGACGAGGCGGTGCCGGTGGAGCCCGAGACCCGGTCCAAGGCCCTAGGCGCATCGGCGAGGGCCCCACTGGAGAAGTTGGCGGCGGCCTTTGGATCGCTGGCCGACTTCCGTGCCGCCGATCTCGAAGTAGCTATCAAGTCGCTGGCAGCCGAATCGGGCACCAAGGTGGGCGCCTGGGTGCAGCCGGCCCGAGCCGCCTGCACCGGCAAGTCGGTGGGCCCCAGCCTCTACCACCTGCTGGAGGTCTTGGGTCGCGAGCGTATCCAGCGCCGCTTCGCCGCCGCCCTCGCGGGCCTGACTGCGGCCTGAAGAGGGGGGCTTAATAAGGGACCCTATCAACGCTGGAAATCGCAACCGGGCACCTGAGGATGAGTGGGTGTCGCCGGAGCCTCCAGCCTTGCAATAAAATAAATTTGCTATTTTGTTGCCAAAATTATGGGGGGGTAAACCTTCGGCAGGTAACTGCCTTTGGGGTTGACTGGAGTCAATTCCGGCACTCCGGAAAGTGGCTCCACTCGGGCCTACTCGGAGCAGTTACGTTGAATCAGTAGCCAAGGTATTATATGCATCTATCATTCATAAAAACAAGCTGCTAATATTGTTTGCGGCCATCGGTTTAATAATCACGTTTTTACCATTCTCGCTCGAAGCTGGTATATTGGGGCAATGGTGCTCAAATGAAAATAACTTAAGCAACTACAGATACAGGTGTGGTAGCTTCTGGCAAGTTCTTGACTGCCAATCGTACTACGACAAGATATATCAACAGTGTCTATACAAAAATAAATCTTGCTGCAACCCAAGCAACAAGAGTTCAGAGAATCCATATGATGTAGAGTTGACCGAGAAGGTCGGTCCGGATGTGGTTAAAGCCTTCACAGAAATAGAACAAGGTCTTCTTCGGCCTAACGTGCGGAAACCAAAGCCTTTCGGAAATGACGGACGCGATGGAACAAAACGACTACCAAAGGAGGACGAAAACGGCGACTCCATAAGCTACACTGAACACACCGTGAATCCAAAGAAAGATTCGGTATTGGATGGTCAGCGAATAATGGAAGGGAGCGACGGTAGCATGTGGTACACGCCTAATCACATGTATGATTGGATTAAATTAAAATGAAAACAGCAATCGATTATCTTTTTCGCGTAGAACCCCCCTGGGTTTTTATTGGATTCGCCGAGCCCGAGCGAAGGAATTGGATTCCTCAGTACTATTTCTCGGGCGCGGATTCTAATACGTGCGTTCGTCGTCTGCGCGGCAAGAAAATGAAAACGACTGCCGCCTTGATGGACGAATTCGGAGCCGCTTTGCAGTTTTTCATGGGGTTTGGTGAAAATTGGTATGCGTTGCGCGACTGCTTGTATTGCCTTGACGAATGGTTGCCTGCAACCGCTTACGTTTTGGTAGTTGAAGATGCAGAGGAAGTATTGCGAGATGAGCAGCCATTCCAGATGGAAGTACTCCTCAAGACCTTGCACGAGGCGGGGGAGTGGTGGGCAAAGCCGATAACTGACAATGGCCCGTATAATCGGAATGCGATTCCGTTTCATGTACTGCTTAACGTCACAGACGGCTTTTCACTGGATGTCGATAGGATTGCGCGTCTAGCGGACGGTTCAAGCGTCCCTTTTCGCCATTAGCAGGCTGCGGCCAAAATCGCTTTTACTATCCCGGTGAGGGATAAAGCCACACCTTTCCAATAAATTGGAGTTTTCAGAGATTTGTCAGATGGATTCCATGTTCAGGCAGGCACGTTCAGTTTCCCAATCATCGCTGATCTCAGGAGGTTGCACGCCTCATGCTATTTCCCTACCACGGAAATTCTCGAAGAGCCCGATTCTGACGTCGTGTCCGTCTTAAAGAACCGTGTTCAGCTCTTCGGGCCCGTGGGAGAGGAGGTGAGTGAGGAAGCCTATGGAGTCAATACTGCTGCTGATGTGGACGGGTGGACGTGGCGGGGAATAGCGCAGACTCTCAATATCCAACGCGAAGTTGGGCCTATCAATATTATGAAAAAATTCTGGGTTCTGTTAGTGCCGATTTTAGTTTTCGTGGTGGTTGGTCTAACTCAATACAAATTTCGTATGGATAATTCCACTGAGATGTATTCCAAGGTCGCTCAAAATATAATATCGGATTGGAGATCCCGGTCTTTCACTTCCTTGACGAACCTCACCCCGATTCGGTCGAGCCTCGTCTACGGTGAGGGAGTTAAACTCGACCAACACCAAACCGACTCTCTCCTAAAGACCGTGGGGGCTTGGTTTCTGTCCTACAGCGCGGGCACCGAATCGGCCTATCTTGGCTTTCGACTTCCTGAGGGAGTGGAATGGGATTGGACGCCCAAGGCAATGGACGACCTCTCCAGCTATTTTGTCCGTGGCACCGTCTTCGAGTCCAAGGAACTGATGGACAAATGGTGTCAGAAGTATGGACATCCAGATCGGATTGAATCGTTCATACCATTTTCAAAATTCATCAATAAAATATCCCCTAAAGAGCTGGCCGAAATCCGTCGGATCTGGATTGAGATCAATGGTCCGGGCGTGGTTTCCCCAAAGATACCGCTCACAGCGATTGAGCAGTGGAAGCAGATCGCCTTTGATTCCTCGGGCGAAACCTGGTTTGGTGGCTATTGGACTGGCTACTCGTTGAAGGATACGCAAATTCAGATCTACCGAACCAACTCCCTTCCCACTCCGCTCGACCGGCGCAATTTCGGAGCAGATTTTAAAAGCCGCAGTTTTGGGGTGGATGCAGGATTTGAGAACCTAGGCATCGGTTCTTTACATGCAAATTCTTTGATCCAATGGAAACTGTCTTACGCCGATATATTAAATAAAACCGGAAACCTTCTCATTGCTGATATAAAAACGCTGATCAATCAATCTCCCCCCGAATCCCCCCGACCCATGCTCCTCCGCCTCGTGTTCCGTGAGGACAAAATGCGCTGGGTTCCTTATGAAATTGTGGAAGGAAGCATTCGTGACACACACAATCGATATGCATTTTGGTGACGTCATCAAGCAGATAAGACCGAGTCCATCCACCGCTAACAAGGTGCGGCGGCTCATAGGAGTGCTTCTTCTGGTGTTTGGCATCGGCAAAGCGGGAGGACTCATCATGAGCAATATCAACTGGACAATGGGAGATCCAGTATTAATTGGGGTTCCTCACTCCATGGTATTCGTGACCGCTGCGGTTGTGGAAATTGCTGTTGGACTCTTGTTGATGGTGAGGCGCACTGAAGTGCGATCACTGGATTACACACTATTTGCCTGGGTGGGCAGTTTGGTGGGCTATCAGATCATTCGATCGTTTTACAAGATCGTGCTTCCGTGCCGCTGTCTCGGTCTCTGGCAACAATGGCTGGGATTATCAGATACAGCAGCCAATATCGCTTCTTTAGTGAGCCTCGGCTTGCTGGGTCTTGGTTGCCTGATGATTGGTCTTTCACGCACTTTATCCCAAGATCTGGATTCATCTCGGCTTCCCTCGTCACTCTCTTGAGGTTTCTTTCGCAAGCCCCGCCACTCTCAAAAGTTCAATCCCAAGGGTCGGACAGCACAAGTGGCTTTCGAACCCTCTACACTTGGGCCCTTGGAGCAAAACTGTTACTTCTCTCGGTCTTGTTGTGGCTTAGCCCGGGACCGAACAACACCGCCTTCGCCAATTACGAGCCTCACTGGCCGGAGCGAGGGTCCGCGATCTGGCAATCGCGGCTGTCCTACATGGACATCGGGCATTACCTTTGGATCGCACAACACGGCTACACCCCCGACAATCCATCGAATGCCTTCTACCCGCTGTGGCCCGCGATTCTCAAAATTCTAGGAATCTCGGCCTCATCGAACGCCCCGACCTTTGCCGCATTGACGGCGTTTGCTCTATGGGCATGGTCCATGAGGCGGCTTTATCTTTGGATTCAAAAACGATTTGTAGAACCGGTGGCGTGGTCGACCCTATTGGTGTTTTTGCTGTTGCCGAGTTCTATTTTCTTTTGGGTCGGGTTTACGGAGTCCTTGTTTTTGGCTCTGTTCGTGACCTATTTGACGGGCCTGAGAAGCATCAATAGGTTTCCCGCCTTGGCGGCGGCTTGTTTGCTCCCATTAGCGCGCCCGGTCGGCATTTGCCTCGCGGTAATTCCATTAGTGGAATGGCTTCGGGGCCGTTCCCGATCGTTTCAGGCGATGACTCTGGTTTGCTTCTTCATTGGGTTCGCTATCTATCTTTCAATCCTGCGGACGGCGACAGGAGATTTTTTTGCAGGATTCCATGCGCAGCAGTATTTCATAAATTCTCCTAGCTTGTCTCACTTGCTAGAACCCGGGGTTGTCGTGTCGCAATTCCTCCGGTTTGAGGAATTGCACAGTCCGCAGGGATCCATGCTGGACCGTATGATGTTCATTGGGAGCCTGGTGCTCATTGTGCCCGCCAGCCGTTTTCGTCCCGGTTGGGGTGCGGTTTGCGTGGTAATTGTGCTCATCCCAGCCTCCACCAACTGGTTTCTTAGCTTCAGTCGGTTCTCAATTGTTGCGATACCATTGTGGATCGTTGCGGGTATTCGTATCGCGAAATGGGATCCATTTGTCATGCGAGTTGCTGTCGCCTATAGTCTGATTATCCAGAGTTGGCTCTGGTGGCGCTTCCTGCAATTTCAATGGGCCTCCTGAGCGATCGTGCTCCAACAAACAACTGACGCTGGAATTGTAACAAGTGAAAAATTGGATATCAAAGATGAGTTTGCGAGGTTGGATGATCGCGCTCTTATCGTTTATTGCCTGCTTGTTGTTAGTGAACAGGGGGCTGTTCCCGGAGGCGCCGGGCAATCGGGACAAAACTTTGAAGTCCGAGGAGAGTGTGACTCCAAGAGTCCCCGTTAATCCGATGCGGGATGGTTCACGGTGGTTTCCGGGTTTGAAACAAGGTCGCGCTAACTCAAAACCATTGCCACCCCCCAGCGATGTGAGAAGCGATTCTCGTTTTTCCGGGGCTATTGATACGTTCGATCACATTCAACTGACGATGGACAAGCTTCCGTCAAAGTACGGTAACGCAAGAAAATACCTCAACGGTTTAAAAGAGAAATTGTTCATAGATGACTATCGTTTCATCGCTACAAGTTTAGGGGTGGATTGTGCGGGGGCTAAGGCGGCGTTTGATCAGGTAAACGGTGCGATCGAGGTTCGCGCTGAACGCCCAATCCCTGACGTAGTGTCGGCCATGGGAAACGTGCAAAGCAACGCCCTCGCTGACCATTGCAAGCGGATGATTGAGGAGTCTGGAAACCCAGGGTACTCAAATATTGCGGGTGTTTTTGTGTCCCGCGGCATTGAGGGCGCGAGTCAAAATCAGCTCCTCTTGGATGCAGTGATTTATGTGGCGGCTAAAACCGACCTCGAACAAGTTCTTGAAGAGGATATCCGGCACGACGCAGGCATTCGGAAACGGCTGGATGCTGAATTTGTGGATCAGAAAACAGGGGAAGAGTGGGCGAAGGTTGCAGAAGAATCCGTCTCGGAGTCGACCCATGTCCTTGACGCCTACCAATCCATTTTCCAACGACGACTGACGAGGCACTTGGGGGCAGCAGGCGACGGCATCATGGAGGCGTTGGGTCAACTGAAACTCAACAACGTTAACTTTCTGGAACTTAGAGTGCCTTGCAACTGACGGACAGGAGGTGGCAACGGTCTGTGGATGATCCTTCCGACCCGCTCAAGAACCGGTTAACGGTTGCCTTCAAGCGCTGGGCACGGGCGACTTCTCCCTGAGTGCTTGCCAGCAGCCTGCTTGCCAGCGTCTGTCGCGGTCGCTTTGCGATCCTGCGATGCTCCGGGGTTTGCTCGGCGGGCAGGTGGTGCTGTTCAGAGCTCTGGGAAGGGCGCCGTCGAAAGAGCGCTAAAGAGCGGATCCAACGCGGATGACCCAGACCTCCGGAGGCCTGGGCGACGCAGGGACCGTGTCCAACGCCGCTTCGCCGTTGCCCTCGCTCAACCTCGCCCAACTCCCGCAGGCTTGATCTCTGGCCCGATCGGTGGCTGTAGTCACGGCCACCGATTCCCATGAATGCTCCTTCTCTGTCGCGTCGCGAAGCTCTCCGACATCTCGCTGCCGCCGCCGTCCTTCCAGTCGCAGGTGGCTGGCTGGCTGGCTGTGCTACTTCGGGCCAACCGACGACGGCCTCAGTGGTCGGCACCGACTTCGGCCGGATGCCGGATGGTCGTCCTGTCCGCCTGCACACCCTGAAAAACGCTTCGGGTGCCACGGTGGGTGTCTCGGAGTACGGGGCCACAATCACGTCTATTCGGGTGCCGGATCGGACCGGCCAGCCGGCCAGCGTCGTCTTCGGTGGCGACTCGATGGACGCCTACCAGCGGGGGCTGCCCGCCGCGTCGGTCATCGGCCGCTACGCCAATCGGATCCACGGTGCGCGGTTCACGCTGGAGGGCCAGGAGGTGCGCATCACTGCCAACGAGGGGGGTAATCATATCCACGGCGGCCGGGAAGGGTTCGCCTCGAAGCTCTGGCAGTCCCACACCACGGTAGAAGGATCGACCGCCATCGCGGAGTTCCGCTACCGGAGCGTGGATGGAGAGGAAGGCTATCCCGGTAATTTGGACGTGACCGTGACGTACGCCTGGAACGATCAGAATGAGTTGCTCATCACCTACCGGGCGAAGACAGACCGGGCCACCGTGGTGAACCTGACGAACCATGCCTATTTCAACCTCGCCGGCGCGGGCAATGGGGATGTCTTGGGACACGAACTTCAAATCCACGCCCAACACTACACCCCGTCGGATGCCGCGCTCATTCCCACGGGCGAAATTGCTTCCGTGGCAGGCACGCCCCTCGACTTCCGCGGTTTCCACCGCATTGGCGAGCGGATTCGCGACGTCCGGGGCCCCAAGGGCTACGACCACAACTTCATCGTCGACCGACGGGGTGGCGGGTTGCAGTTGGCGGCGCAAATCCTCGAGCCAAATTCTGGCCGCAGGATGACCTGCCATACCACGGAGCCCGGGATCCAACTGTACACGGCCAATCATTTCGACGGCGTACACCAACCGCGGTACGGGGCCTTTTGCTTCGAGACCCAGCATTACCCGGACTCACCGAACCATCCGAATTTCCCTTCGACCGTGGTTCGCCCGGGGAAGGGGTTCCAGTCCCAGACCCGCTTCCGGTTCTCGACGGACCGGAGCAAATGGTAACCAGGAGCGGCGTCTTTCAGAAACGGCTCCTGGAACTCGGGACGGTCTTCTCAAGACAGACCGCTCAAATCTCTGTCTTTGAGATCCGCCCCGAGGCTTGAACATCTCTCTGCGGGGAGGTCACTCTCGGTCTTTATGAGTTCTCCGCTGGTCGGCATCATCATGGGTTCCCAGTCTGATTGGGAGACGATGGAGTCTGCGGCTCGCCAGCTGGCGGCCCTGGGTGTGCCATTTGAGACCTCGGTGGTCAGCGCTCATCGGACTCCGGACCTCCTCTTTGAATATGCGTCGTCGGCCGCGGGCCGGGGCCTTGAGGTGATTATCGCTGGAGCTGGGGGCGCGGCCCACTTGCCGGGCATGTGCGCAAGCAAGACGGCGCTGCCGGTTCTGGGCGTGCCGGTGCAGTCCACGGCGCTCAACGGCATGGACTCGCTTCTGAGCATCGTTCAGATGCCCGGGGGCGTGCCGGTCGGTACCATGGCCATTGGCAAGGCGGGTGCCATCAATGCGGCCCTGTTGGCAACGGCCATACTGGGGAACAAGTACCCGCAGTTTCGGAGCGCCTATGAGCAGTTCCGCACCGAACAAACCCAGGCAGTGCTCAAGAATCGGGTGCCCGGCAACACTCCGACGCATTGAGTTTTGGGGAGGTGTTTGTGCGCCCGGGGTGCGGTGAGTCTCGGCCGTCACGGGATGGCCGCAACCCGAAGTGGATGAACTTTTGAACAAAAGTTCCAACAGCCCGCTTGCCGCATGGGGTTAGTCCCCGCTTTCATCGGTCCGGATGAAACGTCGCGATTTCCTGACCTTATTGCCGCTGGCCGCCGGTGCGATTTCTTGGGGCTGTCGCCGCAAGCTCCAGCCAAAACTCATCAAGATCGATGATTTCGAAGACCGGAAAGGTGGTTGGCGCGTCATCAAGGTGGCCTGTGTGGGCGATAGCATTACTTACGGCGCGGGCGTCGAAGACCGCGAGAAGAACAACTATCCCAAGCAATTGGGCGATCTCTTGGGCAACCGGTTTGAGGTGCGCAACTTTGGGCGCAGCGGCGCCACCTTGAGCCGGGTTGGAGACCTCCCGTACGCGAACACCGACGAGTTCAAGGCGGCCCTTGTTTGGCAGCCGGACATGGTCATCGTCAAACTGGGAACCAACGACACGAAGCCGCAGAACTGGAAGAATCAGCCCTTTTTTGAGCAAGAAACCCGCTGGTTGATCGATCAATTCCGCAGCCTCAAGTCCAAGCCTCAGGTTTGGGCGTGCCTGCCGGTCCCCGTGTATTCCGATACCTGGGGCATCACTGGCCATATCCTCGACGACGGGGTGATTCCGGCTCTCATGGAAGTGACCACCGACAAGAAGGTGCCCGTCATCGATCTCAACGACGCCCTGACCGGCTACCCTGAGATGTTCCCCGATAAGATCCATCCCAACGCCGCCGGGGCGACCTTGATGGCTCGGACGATCTTCCAGGCCATTCGTCCCTGAAAGTGGCTCGGACGGGGGCGGGATTTAAACGGAGTGGGTCGAAATCCTTTTTGCCACTCGGATCGGTCGGTCCCTAGAGTGTAGGTCATGTCGAAACCGGCCTTGGGACGCGGATTGGGAGCGCTGATGGGTGGAGGGATCAAATCTCCCTTCGCCGCGCCGTCAGCGACGGGCGTCCCGGCTGTGGGCGCTGCACAGGCTCCAAGCCCAGTTCTGGCTCCGGTGCCACCGCCACCGGGTTCGCTCGTTCGCAAAATTTCCCGCGACCGGATTCGTCCTTCAGCACTGCAGCCTCGCAAAGAATTTCCGCAAGAATCTCTCGCTGAGTTGGCCGATTCGATTCGCGAGCAGGGTATTATCCAGCCCTTGGTGGTGCGGGTGGTGGGCGACTTTTTCGAGTTGATCGCCGGTGAACGCCGATGGCGGGCTGCCGGATTGGCGGGCCTGACCGAAGTGCCGGTGATTGAGCGGGTCGCCACCGATCTGGAGGTGCTCGAGCTCGCGCTCATCGAGAATCTCCAGCGTGAGAACCTCAATCCTATCGACGAGGCTTTGGGTTATCAGCAGTTGATGACCCAGTTCTCCCTGACCCAGGAGCAAGTCGGCAAGAAGGTGGGTCGCGGTCGTGTGGTGGTGGCCAACGCCACACGCCTCCTGAAGCTGCCGGCGGCGGTGCTTGCGGTCGTGAGGGAAGGATCGCTGTCGGTGGGACATGCGAAGGTTATTCTCAGCGTGGAGGATCCTCAGCAGCAGGAGACTCTGGCTCGCTTGACGCTGCGCGGAGGCTGGACCGTACGCCAACTCGAGGCCGCGATCGCCAAGAAGGATTCATCTGCGCCCTCGATGGCGGTGGATCCGCGTGCGGCTTCGGTGCCGGTACCGGCCGATCCCCATGTCACCGATTTGGAGAACCGCATCCGCGAACGGGTAGGTCTTCGCATCGGCCTGCACTACAAGGCGGGCAAGGGGCGTTTGGAGATCCAATTCCACAGCGATGACGAACTGGACCGGATCTTGGATGTCCTGGGCGTCTCGGTGGATTGAGGGGTCGGCCTGTTTGGGTCGGGTGCGCTTTCCGGCTTCACCCCGAGCGTGCAATGGCCATATTCGTCGTGCTTCCGGTTTGCTCCGGATTCACTGACCATGCAGAACACGCCTGAATTTCGCGCCTCCGTCGCTTCCCGCCTGGCCGCTGCCGCGGCCCAAGTTCCGTCCCTGACCGCCTTTGTCGGCTTGGATGGCTTTGTGGACGAAATTCTCCATGTGGTGGACAAGCGCTACGACGCCGTCCGCTTCGACCGCATTCCGACCATCGCCGCATACGCCCAGCGATTGGCTGCAGCGGCCGGTCGCAGCACCAATGTCGAATTAGTGAATGTGCTGACCAAGCTGGGTGGCAACGGTCCGATCATGGCCAATGCGCTGGCCAGCCTCGGGATCGGTGTGACCTACGTGGGTTCCTTGGGATGGCCGGCCTTGCACCCTGTGTTCGAGTCTTTCGCCGCCCGCGCTGAAGTGCACACGATTAGTGAGCCCGGCTTCACCGACGCCCTCGAGTTCGAGGATGGCAAGCTGATGGTGGGCAAGCACTACACCCTCAAGCAAATCCACTGGGACAACTTGTGTCAGCGCTACGGCAAGGAGAAGTTTGCTGCCAAGTTTGAATCCTCCAGCCTCGTGGCCTTCGTCAACTGGACGATGCTCCCGCACATGTCGGCCATTTGGGAAAGCCTCCAGGCTGAACTCATGCCCACGTTGCAAGGCCCGCGCCGAAAGATGTTCTTCGACCTGGCCGACCCAGAGAAGCGCACCGCCGAAGACATCCGTCACGCACTGGACTTGATCCTGAAGTTCCAGAGTCGCTTCGACGTGATCCTTGGGCTCAACGAAAAGGAAGCTTATGAAATCGCTGGAGTCTTGGGCGTGGATGCCTCGCCACGGGATTGGAAGGGGTTGGCCGAACTGAGTGTGGCCATTCAGCAGCGCATTCCGGTGGATACCCTCGTGGTGCATCCCGTGGCCTACGCGCTGGCGGTGTCGGGAGGCGTCGCCTCGGTGGTCGAGGGACCGGTTTGCAAGAAGCCCAAGATCACCACGGGCGCGGGCGACCACTTCAACAGCGGCTTCTGCCTCGGCAAGTTGCTGGGCCTGGATAATGCAGCCAGCGTCCTGTGCGGTGTTTGCACCAGCGGACACTACGTCCGCACCGCTGAGAGCCCGAACGTGGAGGCCTTGGTGGCGTTGATGCTCCACTACCCAGTGGAGTGAGCTCCAGTGCCGCCCGAGCAACTTGGAGCAAACAGAGGGGTCGCTGAGGCGCTTGAAATGCTCAGGCCAATGGGTGTGAACGGGGCGAGCGACCGTGGTGGGTTTTTCTCTGGGGCGGTCCGCCAGAGAACGGTCAGCGTGCTTGAGACATGGCCAAGAGAAGGCCGCTCCTCAGTTCAAGATCAAGATTTGAAAGGCTCAGGCTTTGAAAAGCCAAGGCTTTGAGGGAGAAACAGGCTTGGGAAAGAAATCAGAAGATGGTGGTAGGAGAAGGATTCGAACCTTCGTAAGGCGTTAGCCTGACAGATTTACAGTCTGTTCCGATTGACCGCTCCGGCATCCTACCACTGTCTACGCTTTGGCGAACCGAAAGCGCGGACGCGAATGAACGCAAACTGCTTCCTCTGGCTCAAGGAGTTTTTGCGTCTTCCTGAAACTAATTTACCCTAGCGGCATCGGGGTTGCCGACAAATCTGGGTCACTTCAATTCGATGTTCCCAATTCTGAGGCACTCGCCGCTTGGCGCGGCAGGCAGTTGCCCCGTACAACCTCGGCCGTAATGGTTGCTGCACTGCTCATCACTCTGATTTTTGCCTACCTTGCCGGTTCGCTGCCGACGGGCTTTCTGGTTGCCCGCGCGATGAGGGTCGACATCACTCAAGTTGGCAGCGGGAACATCGGGGCGACGAATGTCTTTCGCGTATTGGGTAAGGGCCCCGGAGCCTTGGTGTTGATCGTTGATTTGCTGAAGGGGGCGCTGGCTGTCCTCGTTGCGCCGATGCTGGCGGCGGCCATGACTCCTACTGATTCGTTGGCGTTGCCGGCACTGGCTGCCTTGGGAGCCGTGTTGGGGCACAACTACACCTGCTGGCTAGGATTCAAGGGAGGCAAGGGAGTAGCCACTTCCGCCGGTGCTATGGCGGCACTCATCCCTCCGGCCTTTGGTGTGACCGTGATCACCTGGTTGCTGGTGTTTTTTCTAAGTCGGTATGTGTCGATGGCTTCGATCGCTGCGGCGCTCATCTTGCCCGTTGCGACGATCTTCACGGTGTCGGGTCCGACTCGGTGGCCTCTAGTGGCTTTCACCTCGGCGCTGGCCGCCCTGGCGGTGGGGCGTCATCGGGCCAATATCGAGCGATTGAAGGCGGGGACCGAACACCGCATTAACAAATCCAAGCTCTCCGCATCATGAAGGTGGCTATTTTGGGGGCGGGCGCTTGGGGGACGGCGTTGGGAGTGGTTTTGTCTCAGGGTGGGCATTCGGTGCGTCTCTGGGGGCATCGACCGGAGCATGTGTCTGAACTCGCTCGCGCCCATGTCAATGCACGGTTCCTGCCCGGGATTCCCCTGGTGGGAGACTGGGTTTTCGAGACGGAGTTCGAAGCGGCTCTGGCCGGTTCTGAGGTGGTGATTGTGGCGGTTCCTTCCAAGGCGTTCCGCGAGGTCGCGGCTCGGTTGGCGGGTTTCCGAGGTCCGGTGGTTAGTGTGACCAAGGGGATCGAATTCACCTCGGGTCTGACCATGACCGGAATCTTGGATTCGGTGGCTCCCGGTCTTAAGACTGCTGCGCTGTCCGGGCCCTCCCTAGCCTTAGAAGTTGCCCGTGGCGTGCCCGCGGCCGTGGTGGTGGCTAGTCGCGACGAGGCGGTATCGCGAAGGGTCCAGGATCTTTTTCACCGACCGGCGTTCCGCGTCTATCGCAGTTCAGACCTCATCGGCGTGGAGTTGGGTGGGGCTTTAAAGAATGTCATCGCTATCGCTGCAGGGGTTTGTGATGGCCTGGGCTATGGCGACAACGCCAAGGCGGCGTTAGTGACTCGGGGCAAGACCGAGATGACGCGGTTGGGTGTGGCCTGTGGAGCGCAGGCAGAGACCTTCGCAGGGTTAAGCGGGCTCGGGGATCTGGTGCTGACGTGTTTCTCGCGGTTGAGCCGCAATCGGGGTTTTGGTGAAAGTCTGGGTCTCGGTAGCCCCGTGGCAGAGGTGTTGGCCAGTTCGGCCTCGGCGGTCGAAGGGTATCCCACTGCCAAGTCCGCGTGGGCACTGGCACAGCGACTTCAGGTGGATGCTCCTATTACCTCCGAGGTGCACGCCATGCTCTACGAGGGCAAGGATGTGCGGCAGGCTGTTCACGATCTCCTGAGCCGCGACTCTAAGGCCGAGGATTGACTCGCATGGAACCGCCGCGTGCTGACGAGCCTTCCGCCTGTCCCCAGTTGGAGGGAGCACTCGCCCTTCGGACGCTGCTTTCCCGGCCGGAGCCAATGCTGGCCCTGGCTCCGATGCAAGATGTCACGGATTTGCCGTTCTGGGGTGTGATGGCCCACTATGGAGGTCCGGATGTTTACTGGACCGAGTATTTCCGGGTGCACAGTACCAGCACGCTCGACGCTCCTATCTTGCGATCCATCGTCGAGAACCCAACCGGTCGCCCGGCCATCGCTCAACTCATTGGCAACGACCCGGTGGCGCTAGCCAAGGCCGCGCGGGAGTTGCAGGAGTATCCGGTGGCTGCCGTGGATCTCAATTTGGGGTGTCCCGCGCCCGTCGTGTACCGCAAGTGTGCCGGCGGGGGATTGTTGCGCGAACCGCATCGAATTGATGCCATCTTGGGAGCCCTCCGCCAGGTCGTGACTCGAGTGCCCTTCACGGTCAAGACCCGGGTAGGATTCAGTGACGATGCCGACTGGGACGCACTCCTGGCGATCTTCGCCCGGCATCAGATTGATCTTCTGACCGTGCATGGCCGGACCGTCACCGGAATGTATCGGACGGAGGTTCGCAGCGACTGGATCGCGCGCGCCGTTCAAGCCATGCCGTGCCCGGTGCTGGCCAACGGCAATGTGCATTCCCCGGAGCGGGCCGAACAGGTGCTGCGCGACACGGGGGCGCGAGGGTTAATGATCGGTCGCGGGTGCATACGCAACCCGTGGATCTTTGAACAAATCCGAGAACACCAACGCACTGGGAGTTGGAGGCAACCCACGGGCCGCGATGTCTTGGCCTACGTGAGGCACCTTTATGAAGTCACGCGACCCACGGCCGGGTTCCGGGAGCGACTTCAGGTCGAGAAGATGAAGAAATATATGAACTTCATCGGTGAAGGCGTGGCTCCAGAATTCTTGCATCGCATTCGGAGATCCACCACCCGGGAGGAGTTTTTTGACTGCTGTCGGGAGTTCTTGGAACATGACCGCATCATGTCCCTGCAACCGCCTCCCTTGCCGGCTCACAATGCCCGGGTGGGTGATTTGGATCAGTAGGCGAGCAATTCGAGGGACTGCTGTCCTTTGGCGGTGAGGGTCCAGAGTTGGCCGCGCTTGAAGACCAACTTTCCGCAGGGGAATTGCTCGAGCGTCTTTGGGTTGACCCCGAGCAGGCGGTAGGGGCCCATGTTAGATGGCAGTTCGGAGGCCGCCCTCGGAATGGCGCGCAGCGGGATGCCATTGAATCCGAGCGAGAGTTCCCAGGCGGCGATGCCCTGGCGCTGAGCTACTGGATTGGCTTCGACGGCACCGGGGTTGCGCCGCACCCAGTCGAGGGCCGGTCGTCGGATGAGAACTCGTGCGAGTTCGGGGCTTTCCCGCAGATGGCGGGCGAGGTTGAAGGGAGCGCCGGGGCGGGCTTGGGAGCGGAAGACGGCCGCGGGATCCAGTCCGACCAAATTGCGTCCGTTAAAGTTGCCGTGATCGTTGCGGGTGCCGCCCATGTTCGCCTTGTGCCACGCTGAATAGCGCGCGGCCGCCATGAAGGTGATCTCAAAGTGTAGATGTGCCCGGTCGGGAGTGATTCGCTGGCGGGTGTTCGAAGTGCGACCCATGCGGCCCAAGGGTTTGCCTGTCTGGACAGGGGTGCCCACCCGGATCCCTGATCCTACGGAGGCGAGATGGGCGTAAAGCGTGAAGACTTCGAGTCCATTGATCTCATGGCGCACCACCACGTAATTGCCGTAGTTGGAGAGTCCGGAATGCGTGTTGACGTAAGCCACCGTTCCCGGCGCCGCGCACAGGGCGTCGTCGGTGGGTTCGTTGCGCCGGTCCCGCTGCATGGGGCGGATGTCGAGACCCTCATGCAATTGAGCCCCGCCGGACCGGACGCAGCCGAACTGACCGCTGGTCCAGGGTTTGCCGGCGGTGCCCACGAAATACCGCTCGGCTCCACCGTCCGGTTCTAGAATCGCGCGGTTGGCCGTGGGTAATTGAAAGGGCTGAGCTACCAGCCCCAGGGTCATGCACAGGCCCGCGAGATAAAGAAGGGTTTGGATCACTGGCCTTGGAAGGGGTCGAATTCGTTCTTCAGTTTGGTGTCCGCCTTGGATGCTTTGGGTTTGGCGGTTTTGGAACCGGGTGCGGCATTGGTCGAGTTCGAGTCCGCGGGCTTGGTCTTCTTTTCTTTCGGTGGCTTGGTTTGGTTTTTTAGCTTCACGGCCACGTTGTTGAGTCCGCGGACGAAGAGGACCGATTCTTCTCGGCTCATGTCCGGTGTGAAGACAATGACTCCTTGATCAAGAGCTCTGCGCATCAGCGGGGCGGCGATCCAGCGGTTGAAGACATTGGTGCCGTTCGACCACCGTGCGGCGATGACGAGTCGCTGTCCCTTGGCGGCCACGGAGTTCATGTGCAGCACCATGGATCCGCGTTGGACGAATTCGACGGCGATCGAAAAGGACTGATCTCGCTGCTCGACGAGGGTGGCCCGTTTTACGTCCCGTTCATCCAGCACAGCTTCGCGCTGGACGGTCATCTCTACGGGATCGCTGCGACCCACGGTGGCTTTGTTGACCCCGAGGGTTCCTAGTTCGCTGGCTCGGCCGGAGAATTCGATGACCTCGCGGTAGACGCGGATCTGCGCCATCTGCTTGGCTTCAATTTTCTTTTTCTGTTCCAAATCCTTCTCCAGCTTCTTTTCTTCTGGGGTGGCGCCATGAACTCCCCAGCACAGGATCAAGGCAGCCAGACTGAGAAAGAGGTTGAAGCTGCTGCGCCGCTCTTTCATCTTCCCGCCCAAGAGTAGAAACATCTGCGAAAGTAAATCCGAGCCATGGGACAACAATCCAACAAAATTCAGAAGCGCGCCCGCCGCAATGCCTACATGATCCGACGGAAAGATGCCGCCAAGTTGGCAGCGAGCGCTCCGAAGAAAAAAAAGTAACCGCGAGTTTCGCCCTCTGGGCGTAACCCACAGGCCATCCGCGAGGGTGGCCTTTGTCGTTTTTAAGGGTCTCATCCGAGAGGGTGGCCTTGGGGCGGTGTTGGTTGTAAGGTGTCGGGAAATGAGTTTTCCCTCCCTGTATTGCGGCATTGGCGACGAAGCCGGAAATTTACTGGAGTCTCAGATGGCGGCGGCCCACGAGTTGGGTTGGAAGCACATTGAGGCCCGCAACATCACGGTGCCGGGCTTTCCTAAATCCAATCTCCACGATCTCCCGGACGCGGCTTTCGATCGGGTGGAGCAGGCTCTGAGCGCGTCTGGGTTGTCGATTTATTGCTTCGCTTCCACGATCGGGAACTGGGCCAAGAGTGTCGAAGACCCCTTTGAGATCACTCTGGCGGAGGTGGAGCGCGCTATTCCTCGCATGCAGCGGTTGGGTTCCCGATACGTGCGCGTGATGAGCTACAAGGTGCGGGATGGGGCCGACCTGATGGAGGAGGAGCGTTTTCGTCGGATGCGGGAGGTGACTCAGCGTTTTCTCGATGCGGGTATTCAGCCGCTGCATGAAAACTGCATGAACTATGGGGGGATGAGTTGGCGGCATGCGCTGCGGTTGTTGGAAGCGGTGCCTGGATTGAAGTGGGTTTTTGATACGGCCAATCCGGTCTTCAATGCCGACCGAACAGGGGTAGCACCTTATCCTCGGCAGGATCCGTGGGAGTTCTGGACCCAGGTTCGCGATGTCTCGGAACACATCCACATCAAGGATGCCCGTTGGTGCGATGCTAAGAATGACGCTGACTATCATTGGCCCGGAGAGGGGGATGGTGCGGTGGTGCGAATTTTGGAGGATGCCTGTCGGCGCGGTTATTCCGGGGCCTTGAGCATCGAGCCTCACATGGTCGCGGTGTTCCATGATACCAGTGGCGTGGCGGTGCCTCCGTCCGATGCGGCGTTGAAGGCCAATTTTGTGGAGTATGGCCGGCGTTTGGAGCGGCTGGTTGGGGGTGTTCAGGCCAAGGTGAGTCCGTCGGATCGGTGAGCGATGTGGGGCGGCCGCGGGACCGTGCCTGCGCTCGCAGGAAGACTTAGGGAAGGAATTGCTTTCGCGCTGTGCGCGAGGGGGTGGGTTTGATCGCCTTCAATGCTCGCTCCGGCACGGTCCCGCTGCTGCGTTGGCGCTCGGTGATTTGGGGACAGGCTGCAAGGGTGGTTTTCGGGGACAGGCTGCAAGGGGTTGGGGGCGTTGATGGTTTTTTGCCACCCGGATGTAGTCCGAGGACCTCCTAGGTAGGGACCGATCTCCGAGCGGTCCGTGTCTGCGGCAGTCTGATCTCTGCGGCGGTCCGTGTCTGCGGACGTGGCGCTTTCGGAGAAATCGCCTTACCTCGGAGGTGCTTGGGTGAGGTGGGGTTTTTCGGCCACCCGGATGTAGTCCGAGGACTTCCTAGGTAGGGACCGATCTCCGAGCGGTCCGTGTCTGCGGCAGTCTGATCTCTGCGGCGGTCCGTGTCTGCGGACGTGGCGCTTTCGGAGAAATCGCCTTACCTCGGAGGTGCTTGGG
>SXGS01429575.1_pt1 | contig 28811 bp, 26 predicted proteins | sample 3174681 | NCBI WGS metagenome assembly SXGS01 (sample SAMN11356861, study PRJNA531348) | freshwater metagenome | isolation source: freshwater sample F1-80 | place: China: Fuxian Lake, Yuxi | collected 2017-12-25 | reverse complement strand
TTCAAATGAAACCGCAACATGGCTCATGGCACCGAGATTATAGATTTCGTCTGGACGCACTTTCTCCATTACTTGGAACAACGACATTGTATCCGTAAGGTCGCCGTAATGGAGAATTAAGGATCGGTGATCTACATGCGGATCCTCATAGATCGGATCAATTCGCTGCGTATTGAAAAGTGAAGACCTACGCTTGATTCCGTGTACTTCATAACCCTTACTCAACAGAAAGCGGGAAAGGTAGGCGCCATCCTGACCAGTAATGCCCGTAATTAACGCTTTTTTTCGCACCATTTTGATCTCTACCCTTTTTTTGCTGTTTGTAGCCAAGATCAGCTCACAGTTGACCAAGCACCAACTTTAAAATTTCTTTAATGCCGGAATATGCATGGGATTTGAGCTAAAGGCATCCGAAAATCAAATGCATTGCTTGCAGGGCCAACGCTCGTTAGATGCAGCCTGTCACGCTGCAATTCGAGGTTTATGCTCACGACGTCACGTCTAAGCGTCCTGTATAGTTAAGAGAAACATATGAAATTACGGCGTATTGAAAAGGCCTTGAAACCAGTTGCTAGACAGCGCTAGTCTCACTAGCCACAAAGCACCAATAAAACGTGAATGAACCAAACTGCGCCGCAAAGGCTACTTATACTGGCACTATCACCATCGAACCGCATTCGCGGAATCGAGTCGGTTTTTTTGAATCGCTTTTCAGGCTTTTGAGAAGTGTCGCTATCAACCGGGCGCTCATTTTCTCTTTGTACAAGAGAGACTATTTTGTCGCTCACAGAAAATCCTTTTTGGGTCTTACGTGGCTCATTTTTAATCCATTCCTTGGAGTGGCTGCATGGCTTTTCTTCAATGCGACCGGTGTTCTTGATACAGGAATGAACGAAATCCCCTACCCGGTTTATCTTTTAACAGGCACTTCAATCTGGGCATTGTTCGTTGGTGGATTCGGCGCAGGGAGCGGTACCCTGTCGGCGTCAGCAAGTTTGTCTTTACAGATCAAAATCCCGAGAGAAGTTTTCTTATTCAAAAACTCCTTAGAGCAACTTTCCAATATTACCATCGGGCTTGTTCTAAATATTATCGTATATGCGATCTATCAATTTGTTCCTAGTATCGAAGTCATTCTGCTGCCCATATTAATATTTCCCCTCTTTCTTTTAGGCATCTCGATAGGCTTGGTATCGTCTATCTTAGCTACCGCAGTTCCAGATATAGGTCGATTAACCAGCGTAGCTATTAATTTTCTCTTCTTTATTACACCGGTGCTTTACGACTCGAAGTCTAAAGCCTGGCTTCTTCAAGACATAAATTATTTCAACCCGCTAACTCACTTAGTAGTCTTTCCTCGAGATTTGATTTTGCATGGGGCGAGCGGAAACCTGAGAGAATACTTAATTGCCTCAACACTCGTAGCTGTACTCTTTTGCTTCAGTTGGCGGTTCTTTTTCTTAACTGAAGAGCGGCTAAGCGAACGAATTGGCTAAAGCTTTAGGAGCATAGAGTTGGAAATTCTTCGTGTTGAGCAAGTCTCAAAAAAATTCACCAAATCGCTTCGTAGCTCTATGAAGAATGCTGCGCTCGATGTCCTTTTCGCCAAGCGCTACCGTTCGGCAGAACTTGGAGCCGACGAGTTTTGGGCTCTTCGAGAAGTCAGCTTTTCGGTTCACTCAGGCCAGAGCTTCGGAATTTTGGGTGAAAATGGCGCAGGAAAGTCGACCCTCATCCGACTCATTTCGGGGATCTATCCCCCGAACGAGGGTCGAATTACAATTAATGGGCGCATCGGTGCCTTGATTGCGTTGGGCGCCGGATTTCATCCACACATGACTGGTCGAGAGAACATTTACCTTAACGGCTCTCTAATGGGTATGAGTCAATCAGAATTAAAGAAGAAAGAGAAAGCGATTATCGATTTCGCTGAATTGAATTCTTTCATAGATAGCCCAGTCAATACCTATTCGTCGGGTATGACAGTCCGCCTAGGGTTTGCCATCGCATCTCACTGTGACATCGAACTTCTTATAGCAGACGAAATTCTAGCGGTAGGTGACCTAGCCTTCGCTTTAAAGTGTTACAACAAGATGGCTTCTTTCCGAGAACAGGGCGGTACAACTGTCCTGGTTAGCCATAACATGCAGCTAATCAGAAATATTTGCGACACAGTTCTTTGGCTCGAGCACGGCCGATCTCGAGGAGTAGGTTCAGCAAAGGAACTCTGCGATCAATACGAAAAAGAATCATTGATTCGCGTTGGATCGAAACTTGAATCAATCGGTTCTATCCTCAATTATGACCCGGCAACTAAAATTGGAAATGTAAGAGTCGTGGGCGCATCGGCGAACCGCCCAGGATTGATCCACGCAGGTGAAACGGTCCGAATTGAGATTCCAATTGAAGCAAAACGTCCGATCGATAATCCTCTTGTTACTATTTCCATACGTAATTCGGATGGTCAGATCGTAATCAGTAACTATAATCACTTCGACGGATTTCCGATCGAATCAATTAGATCAAATTGCGTAGTCACCTGCGAGCTGCCGAAAGCACCTTTGCGATCCGGACTTTACGATCTATCTGTTACTCTCCATGAGAAGAATATTGAGCGCGTTCTTGACTGGCACGAACGCAAATATCAATTCACCGTTTGTGAACAAGGTCCAACCTTTTACGGGATGTTCAATCCACATCCCGCTTGGAAAGTTCTAAGCTTGTGAGCGCTCGCTCAACACGTGTCCTTCATGTAAATACGCTGTCGGGCGCCGGTGGTGCCGCGGTCGTGGCAGAATCTATCATTAAAGGCTTAAAGCAAAGAGGCCACTCGGCAGAACTCCTGGTTAGTCATCGGATTAAACCAGATGCAGATGTACTCACTTTTCAGGAGTTGAATTCAACCTTCTCCCTTCGAACCAAAATCCATCGCAAAATTTCTAACGCAAGACGGGCTATTGACAAAACAAAGGGCATTGAGTCGTTCTCATTTCCTGAGTCACATTTAATAAATACGATAGTCAATCAATTCGACGCACTTCATTTTCACAATCTCCATGGCGACTATTTTGATCTTCGACTTCTTCCTTTACTCACATCAACGAAACCGTCATTCATCACGCTGCATGATTCTTGGCTGCTCGGCGGCCACTGCGCACATCCACTTGATTGCAATAAATGGATGACACAGTGTGGACCATGTCCACACCAAGATATTTACCAGAGCATTGAAAAAGATGGCTCTCGTGAGAACCAACGAAGGAAGGCTGAGATACTTAAAATAGTAAAGTGGACGGTTATAAGCCCAAGCCATTGGCTGCTAGATCGCGCTAAACGTTCGATACTCTACCCATCTTTCATTAACTCTCATGTTATCCCGAACGGAGTCGACCTTGATCGGTTTAAGCCATTGTCGAAGGAGACAAGTCGACTAAAACTCGATATTCCTAGGAATGCTTTTGTCGTTTTGTTTGTTGCTCACGGAATCAGAAACAACCCTTGGAAAGACTTCGGCACACTGGAAGCTGCGATAAAGATTCTCTCAAAGAACCGGCTCTCTAAACCTTTTTTGTTTCTGGCAATCGGTGAAAGTGGACAGCAAGAACGAGTTTCTGAAGATGTGGAAGTCAAATGGATTAGCTCCCTAGAGCAGCGCGATTTGGCATCGTATTACTCAGCTTCCAATGTATATGTTCATCCAGCCAAAATGGAGAACTTCCCTAATGTTATTTTAGAAGCTATGGCTTGTGCACTACCCGTAGTCGCAACTCGCATTGGAGGTATTCCCGAGCAGGTTGTGGATTATGGAGCACAGGGTGGATCGTCAAAAGAACCAACGGGAATTCTAACTGAACTAGGCAATCCAAAAGAACTTGCTGAAGCACTTATGTTCCTCTCTAGCAACGAGCAACTAGCAAATTCTCTTGGACTTGCCGGTCAAAAAAAATGTGTTGAGGAATTCGATCTAAAAACCACTGTCGATAGGTATACTGAATGCTATCTGAAGCAATAAAATCGGAGCCGATCGTTTCAGTTGTACTCGGATCATTCAATCGTCTTCCTTTCTTACGGAAAACAATTGAGTCCATCCGAAACGAGTTGAACGATTCCCCCCACGAAATTATCGTGGTCGATGGTGGTTCGACCGACGGCTCAATAAAATGGCTTACATCCCAAAAAGACGTCCTTCTTATACTTCAGCACAATCGCGGTGAGTGGCAAGGGAGGTCGATTACGCGAAAATCATGGGGTCACTTTATGAACCTTGGCTTTCGCTCCGCTCGAGCTGCGTACATTTGCATGTTGAGTGATGACTGCCTCTTGGTTCCCGGAGCAATCCTCAAAGGTATTCGCCATATAGAAACACAGAGACAGAAAGGCGTGAATGTCGGAGCAGGAGCCTTTTATTGGCGAAATTGGCCTTACGAAAAGCAGTATAGAGTTGGCTTGACGATCGGGACGAAAATCTTCGTAAACCATGGGCTCTACCTGAAAGGAGCCATGGAGGCAGTCGGATACGCCGATGAATCAAAGTATATTTTCTATCACGCAGATGGCGATCTCTGTCTAAAAATGTGGAGAGCAGGATTCGAGGTAATTGAATGCCCTGACTCTTATGTCGAGCACTTTGACTTGGCGAACAAACCAATCAAGGCGGGTAACCTAAAAACCCAGCAACAAGATTGGGAACAGTACAAGAGGGAATGGGTACGGCAAGAAGAGGGAATGATAGAACCTGAGATCCCATGGATCTTCAAAAAATTTGAGGACCACTCAAATACGGCCAGCAAATACTTTTGGCTTTGGACTCGTGCGGATACTGAGTACCTGATAAGACGTTACGTCTTCTTGTCACCTGATCGCTTAAGAACGATCGTCGTTCTATTTTTCACAAACCCCCGTCGTTTCTTTAGTCTTCTCCAAAGAAAAGTCCATTTCTTACTTCGAAATACGTTCACTTCAAAGGGATAGAAAGGTTCTTATGAAACTTCACTTGGGTTGCGGCGAGCGTTATCTTGATGGGTACACAAACATTGATTATCCGAAAAGCGAACACAGTGTTCAACAGAATACAAAGGTCGACAGGTATGCCGACATTTCGCAACTAGCGTTTCCCACTGGGACGATAGAAGAAGTGCGGCTCCATCATGTTTTTGAGCACTTCTCACGACCTGTCGCTACTGCATTCATCGCCACCTGGAGCCAATGGCTTCGATCTGAGGGCAAGCTTAGAATCGAGGTGCCTGACCTGCAAATGATGTCGAAAATTCTTACGAATACTCGTATACCTTTGAAAGAACGTAGAGTTGCTGAACGCCATCTATTCGGCTCCCACGAAGCTCATTGGGCCGTTCACTGGTGTGGGTACGATGAAGACATGTTCAGGGATCTTCTGAATCGTTTCGGTTTTTATGTTTCTAACGTGGAACGTAACAGTTGGATGGGTACCCACAATCTTGAAGTATTCGCCGTAAAGAGAGAATTTATTAATCGCGACTCTTTGGCGACGATAGGACGAGAGTACCTCAGAGACTTTCTGCTAGATGACGGCCCTTCGGAAAGCTTGCTGCTTGATGCCCTCACCTCAGACTTTAAAAAGCAGCTTGATAAAGGATTAAACTCTTGAGTCATCGGGTTTCAGTCGTAATTCCGACTTTCAACCGCAAAGACCTCTTGATTGATACAGTTCAATCTGTTTTGGAGCAGTCTGTGCAGCCTCACGAAGTCATTATCTGCGATGATGGTTCCACCGACGGTACTGAGGAGTACTTTACAAGTCATCTCGATCGTCGAATCAAATTTGTGAAGTGTGGAAGAAATGGTCGACCCGCGCGACCTCGCAATATCGGAATCGCTAAAGCAAGCGGCGATTGGATTGCCTTCTCAGACAGTGACGATCTTTGGGAGCCTACAAAGCTTGAAAAACAATTGACGGCGGCCGACAGAGAACGCGTCAGCTTTATTGCGTCAAACGCAATGAGGATCGACAAAGCTGGTAGCAAGTTAGGCTTAATAGTCGAACCAGAATTTTCTGGCCGCATGGTTTTTTCGTCAGTCTTCGAGTTGAACCGAATTCCTTGCAGCACAGTTTTAACGAGAAAGTCGCTACTAAGACAATCTGGTGGCTTTCCGGAAGCTGTCCGTTTCAAAGCCATAGAAGACTATTGTCTCTGGCTTCGGATTCTGTTTCTTCAAGATGGATTTTTTCTAAACGAAAATCTCGTTACCTATCGAGACACTCCTGCCGAAAGCTTACGGCGGGATGACATCTCGGTGCTTCAGCAGAGAAGGCTCATATTCAAACATGTCCTATTTGAAAGTACGAAACGCGCGTCTTTTCGAAAAGGCCATCACCGTGGTCAGTTGTTTAGGTGCATTTCTGAAATAATCCACGCGTCTCGCATGAGGCTTTAGCTTATGCAAGGCTCTAAAATGAAGATCATTCACACGGTCGAAAATTATTATCCTTCAGTGGGCGGCGCTCAAGAAGTAGTTAGACAAATCTCAGAGCACCTAGCAGCGCGTGGCCATGACGTCACTGTTGTCACCAGTACCTATCCAAACAGAGCGGAGGAACACCGGGGCGTGAAAATCCGATCGTTTCCTCTTAGCGGAAACAAAGTACGCGGCATCCGAGGACCACAAGCGGAGTACCTCAAGTTTCTGAAGAATTCGAACGCCGATATAATTCTAAATTACGCTGCTCAACAATGGACAACGGACTCAATCCTCGACTCTCTCTCCGAAGTACCTGGGAAAAAGGTCTTTCTTCCGTGCGGGTTCTCTGGCCTGCACTGGGCTGAGTACAAGACGTATTATGAGAAGATGGAGTCGTGGATAAAGGCATATGATGCCATCGTGCTAATCAACGAGCAGTATAGAGATTCCCAATTTGTAAGAGCGCATGCAAATGGCCAAATGATTCGCCTTATTCCTAATGGCGCAGATGAGCATGAGTTTATCCACCCAGTAGAGTACAAAAAAACCGCTCGAAAACTTCTCGGACTTGGCGACAAATTTGTTTTTCTCTCAATTGGAAGTCACACAGGGATCAAAGGGCATTCAGAGGCTATTGAATTCTTTAATCGCCAGCCTTTAAAGAACTCAGAACTTATTATCATCGGAAACTCTTTCGACAAAGATACGGGCTGCTGGAAATCGTGTCATCGCTCCGCGATCAAGTCTCACTTCAAGTTATCAAACTGGCGTAATAAAAAACGAATTAGAGTTCTGAATTTAAATCGCAGTGAGACTCTCAACTATCTATATGCTGCAGATCTCTTCCTGTTTTTTTCTAATATTGAATGTTCTCCTCTCGTTCTTTTTGAGAGCTCAGCGGCCGGTACACCCTTTCTTTCAGCAGACGTAGGCAATACAAGAGAAATTTCGGCATGGCTAGGTGGCGGCTGGATTGCAAACACTCAGATAGATTCGTCTGGCTGGTCAAAAGTGAACATAGAGGGTGCTCTTTCTGTGTTTGATTCCATCATAAAAGATCCGAGCACTCTCATTGAAAAATCCAGAGTTGCACACGAAAGATGGAAACAATCTTTTACGTGGGAGCAAATTTCGGAAGCATTCGAATCCCTGTACAGCGACCTGCTAGGCCTGAAAAGAAAGAACTGAAGCTATGATTATCGTCAATTTGATTGGAGGCCTTGGTAATCAAATGTTCCAGTATGCATTTGGCCGAGCCTTTTCAGTTAAATACAACTTACCGCTGGCTCTTGATACGAGTGAATTCAGGACTTATACACTTCGCCGCTTTGAATTGGGTAATCTGAACATACACGCCGGTAACGCCCGAAAGATTGAACTTTTCTTAGCAAAGAAACACGGTCACGCTGGAAGGTTCCTTCGAAAATTTTTAGGATACCGAATATACCGAGAGTCTGGTTTTCAACACCAAGAAATCCGAATAGAGCCACGCCTTACTTCTTACTTTTCGGGATATTGGCAGTCATACCGTTACATCGAAAGCATTAGAGAGTTACTCCTCAAAGAGTTTTCGTTACGAGATCCAACGCCTGAGAAATGCTTGCCGTTTGCTTCAATGATTGAGTCCTCAAACTCGGTTGCTATTCATATTAGGCGCGGAGATTATGTTTCCAATCCCGAGACCAATTCCTATCATGGGACTTGCTCTGAAGAATATTACCGAGAAGCGCTTCAGAGAGTGAAGTCAGCGATTCAAGATCCACATTACTTCGTTTTTTCTGATGAGATCGAATGGTGTAAATCCAATCTATCTATTTTCGGACCATTAGACAGGGTGACATTCGTTGATTGCAATACTTCCGATCAAGGCTTTTTGGATATTTTTTTGATGTCAAAGTGTAGAGCGCATATCATCGCAAATTCGTCGCTCAGCTGGTGGTCTGCATGGTTGGCTCATGACAGACTCTTAGAGCCAATTGCCCCGAGAAAATGGTTTAACAAAGAGGACATAGACACCTCGGACCTCTGCCCACCTGACTGGATAAGAATTTGAAATTCGTAGATGCTTATGAATAAGCCAGCAATTTCTGTCATTCTTCCATGCTTTAATGCGGCTGAGACTGTCGGAGCAGCAATCGAAAGCATACAGGCTCAGACCTGTTCAGATTTTGAACTCATTGTCATAGATGACGGATCTACAGATGGCAGCTTGGCTGAAATTCGGAAGTATTCTGCAGACTCTAGGTTAAAAATTGTGACCAACCTCCGCAATGTGGGGCTAATCGATACACTGAATGCCGGGCTAAGGGTCGCACAAGCTGAACTCATTGCCCGAATGGACGCCGACGATATCTCTAGCCCTAATAGGCTCGAAAAGCAGTTAGAGTTTTTGAAAGATAACCCTGCAGTGGATGTAATTGGAACCAATATGGTTGGCTTCCGTTCTGATGGCAGCACTCTCAACTTTGAATATCCAAGTACCCACGAAGAAATACTTGCCGCAATGCTGTTCTTTAATCCAATCGCGCACCCGACAGTGATGATGAAAAAACGGGTTATTACGATGCTTGATCCGTTCTATCAAACTCGCTTTCTTCATGCTGAAGACTATGCTGCTTGGGCAATGCTGAGCCTGAGAAATATTCGTTTTGCGAACTTAAATGAATTTTTACTTCAGTATCGACTTTCAGATAAGCAAGTCAGCTCGGCAAAGCGAAATGAGCAGCACGCCTCAGCTCAATTAGTCAGAAAGATTTTCTTTGATAGGAGAGGCTATTTTCCCATTTGGCTTGGTAGGTTACACAACGAACTTTGCGAAGTTCATTTTCATTTAAAGCATCAGCGTATTTGGGTCGTTGCCCTTTTGACCGCTTCACTTCCTCTATTCGCACACTTCAATCCGCGAGCTCCAAAAGCAAGAATGATTTTGCGCTACTTTAAAGATATTGCCCTACCGGGAGTCAAAAGTAGTTTGTTATATCAATGCATTAGTAAACTCCGGCTATTTATCAGGAGATTTGCGTGTTCTTTCCCGAACTAATCACAAGAATAAATGAATCGGATCGAGTACTAGAAATTGGGCCAGGCAACACCCCTTATCATCGATCTGACGTTCTGCTCGAAAAAAAATTTGAACACGAAGAACACAAGGCTCAGAGCGGTTACGTGCAAGATATTAAGCTCGATCCGAGGACCGTATTCTACGAAGGAGATTTCTTTCCTTTTAAAGATAATGAATTTGATTATGTGATTTGCTCTCATGTGATCGAGCACGTCGCGAATATTCCTCATTTTATTTCAGAACTCACGAGAGTCGCGAAACGAGGCTACATTGAGTTTCCCCTGCCCATGTACGAATTCCAGTTTGATTTTCCCGTACATGTCCAGTTCGTAGCAGCGAGGGATTCGACTATTTTCTGGCTTCCAAAATCTGAGACTACCCTCGAAGAATTCAGGCCACTTACTAAGCTGAACCATGCGTTGCTTGCAGCAGGCTATGATTCCACAATCAAGAGCATGCCGTCGCTTTTCATTCAGGGTTTTGAATGGGAAGGCCACCTGAATGAGCAGCGCTGTAGCTCAATATCGGAGCTACAAACTGTTTGCCCCATTCCCAAATTGATACCTTACTCAGAGAGCCAAGAAGCGCGCTTCAGGGAGATGCTTCAGAGAAAACTTGAAGTCACAGAGCGAAATCTCACTGTGAGTGAAGAACAATTAGCGTCAGTAACGTCAGCACTGCAGAAGGCCGAAGCGGAGCTCAGATTTTTCCGGTCCCATCCGTTAAAGCTTATCAAAAAGCTACTGTGGAAGATGTTTAAAGTACTCATGGGGACGACAGCCAGACGTTAACCACAAGCGCCATCAACCCGGAAACGCTAGTTTCAATTCTGGCCTCCAACCTAAATTTCTCATACAAACTGACCCACTTAACTGGGTACGGCCGTTGAGATGCGCGAGGGCGACGCAACTATTCTTGATTCCCGAGATTCTCAAAAAATATCTCTTTCCCTAGTAAGAAGCGCTATTCCATTCCGGTCGTTATAGCCCAGTCTCTTTCTCATAAGCCTCAACAGGCGAACTGCATTCAATCCAAATGCAAAACTCTGTTCTCAAACTTTTCTGCTTTATTGCACCTTCACCTGCTTCAATCCGTGATACTTCGCAACGCATGAATTGATCCAAGAACCAGCATCGGGGCTTATGTCATTGAAATATAAAGACTTAGGCTTTCCTAAGGAAATGTATTCAACCGCAACAACTTCTTTAGCCACATTTGTTTCAAGATTGTTCAAGTAGTCATTTCTTTTTTCGAAAGCCGTTCGGACCGGAATAGCTAGCCTAATATCACCAATAATTCCGCCCGTTATCGTTAGAAAGAGAATAATTGCCAACGCTGTTACCGATCTCGCATTGAGAAAAGGATAGCTTCGCCATATAGGCAGGCGTTCAGAAATGCTAAATAAGAACAATAGCGCAAACACCGCAAAGACAATGCTTGTTCGCATCATTGCAAAATCTCGGATAACTAGCATCGGAACAACCGCCGCAAGAGCAGCTAAAAAATAAACTAGAACGTCGAAGTGGTGTCCTGGCCTTCTTAAATCCTCATCAAGATTAGCTTTGAAGGTTCTAATTACATAATTGAGTACGCTGACTACTATGCCGATCATCAGTAGACCGCTACAACTCTTGACGTATCTGACCAACAAATCAACTAGGCTAGGGAAAACTGTCAGAGCGCTCAGCTTAAACGAATCGCCACCATATGTTGCTCTGACATAGTTGCCAGGAGCGGCTATCAGAACGGCCATTCCGAGAATAGTAGCTACCAGACCTACGAATACGCTCCGTTTCGCTGGTCTGCCCCAGCTGTTCGAAAGAGTTGCCCACGCGAACGTGATGACAATTAATGGCGGTGATAGTAATTCGATGCTCGTGCCAAGTAAAAGTCCAAGCAGAGTCACACCACTCAGCATGAGAATTCGGTGGTTGTTCGTCGAATTCAGCGGAAAGCTGTCCAACAGCTTCAACCAAATGAGACTTAAGGATATCGGAACTGCATATACGATACCCCCTGTTGGCCAGAAAACCGTTTCTGCAATGAGGGACTTGCCTCCAAACCAGAAAGCGGCAGCTGCTCCTGCCCATAACATCAACTGACGAGATGAGGAAGTAATCAACCCGGCAAGGCAAAATAGCGAAAAGAAGAACATCACTGCAACAATTGCAGAGAGGTAAGAGGTTTGAAATGGTTCAATGACATGGAAAACTGATCCGATAATAAAAGTGGTAAAGATTCTTCCTGACCAAGTCTCGTAAACATTCGCGGTATAGACAAATGCGTTAGACGACTGAGCTTGTAAGAAGTTGCAGTAATCGTCAGCCACCGGCCAAGAGAAAATGCCCAGAACAAATAGCGAAAGTCCAAATGCAAAAATCGCAAGCCACTTGGGCCATCTAAGATTTTCCAATCTACCCTCTTAGAGTCAAGATTACGCTGCGCTATGGAATGCAAATTCATAGGCTAAGTACATTGTTTTTTCCTGCGGGTATACAATACAAATAATCCAGCGTGTTTATCAAATTGATTGGAGAATCATTGAACTGCATATCTGTGAACTCAGCAAAGATTGTTGAATTGCCTAAGATAAATGACGCTCGGGGCAACCTCACTTTTCTCGAAGCGATGAGGCACGTTCCATTCGAAATTAAGAGAATTTTCTATCTATTTGATGTGCCAACTGGAGAAAGCCGCGGGGCTCATGCACATCGCGAGCTGCACCAATTCCTTATCTGCCTTTCTGGGAGTTTCGATGTTGTTTTGAACGATGGTATTAGGCGACGAGTCGTACACCTTAATCGTCCTTGGATAGGGCTTCACATTCCCCCAATGCTATGGGCATCAGAGGAAAATTTTGATCCTGGCTCAGTCTGCTTGGTGATAACTTCGGACTATTTTTCAGAGAATGATTACATAAGAAACTTTGGCGATTTTTTGGAGGCGGTAAAAAATGGTTCGGATGAATTCTCTTGATAGACAATGGGAGGAAGTTCGAAATGATGTCATCGATGCCGTAGACGAAATTGGCCGCAGTGGCTGGTTCGTACTAGGAAAGCAAGTCATGTCTTTTGAAAAGGAGATTTGTAGTCTCTTTGGAAAATCAAGAGCTGTTGGTGTTGCCTCCGGCTTAGATGCAATTGAGATCGGCCTTCGTGCCCTAGGCTGCACCTTTGGGTCTAAAGTTCTAACAACTCCTCTTTCCGCTTTTGCAACTACTTTAGCTATCCTTAAAGTAGGCGCAATACCAATCTTCGTGGACGTCGACCCCCTCGGGCTTATTGACCTTGACGCCGCCGAGCGGCTTTTGGCGAAAGACACGTCAATAAAGTTTGTTGTTCCTGTACATCTGTACGGTTTCCCATTGGATCTAGAACGCATTTCCTCATGGCGAACCAAATTTGGCGTCTCAATTATCGAGGACTGCGCACAGGCAATCAATGCAGCCTACAAAGGAATACAATGCGGCGCAGTTGGTCAGATTGCGGCAACAAGCTTCTACCCGACTAAGAATTTAGGCGCCATGGGAGATGCTGGCGCATTGATGACGAATGACGAAACGCTAGCTAAAAGAAGCGAAGTGCTTCGCGACTATGGGCAGTCAGCTAAGTACTTTCACAGCGAGGTTGGCCTCAATAGCCGTCTAGACGAGCTCCATGCCGCAATACTCAACAAGCTCATCTCGAAACTTCCCAAATGGACGGAGAGAAGGAAACAAATAGCCGCCCGGTATCTGGATGAAATCGAGAATCCAATGATCACAACACTAAGGCCTAGCGAACCTATGGATCCCGTTTGGCACCTTTTCCCAGTGCTCGTTGATGCGGATCGCCGCAACTCCTTTCGAGCACACATGATCAGCCAGAATATTGAAACTGGTGTTCATTATCCGTCGATCATACCAAAGCAAGCGGCCCTTAAGGCGCTTGAATTCCACATCCACGGTTCACTTGCTGGCGCAGAAGCTTTTGCTGCATCTCAAATCTCGCTCCCAATTAATCCTTATCTCACTGAAGAAGAGATCACTTTTGTAATCTCCGCATGCAATCGTTGGAGGCTCTAATGGATCAACGATCTAAAATGAATTTCAAAGACATAGGTTTTGATGACTTTCGGCGGATGGCTTGCGATCCCAACCTAAATAATTTCGAAAAAATCGGTTTCCCATCGTTTTATCGTGAAGGGCAAGAGCCAAAAATTTTTCAAGAAATTCTTCGCCACTGTCCTATTCTAACTGAAACGAAAAAAACAGTTATTGATATTGGACCAGGATGTAGCGACCTCCCGAAACTGCTCATGAAATTAGCGGAGGCGAATGGTCATGAACTTTTCTTGATCGACTCAGAAGAGATGCTTACCAATTTGCCGAACTCTAATTGCCGCAAAATAGCTGGGCGGTTCCCGAATGATGTTTGGCATGAACTTCAGCAACTTGTAAACAAAACTGATGTAATCATCTGTTACAGTGTTCTTCATTACGTTTTCAGAGACGAAAACCTCTTTAACTTTCTCGATCGGGCAGTATCTCTTTTGAAGAGCAAAGGTATTTTTTTTATTGGCGACATACCTAACAAATCTAAACGCAATCGTTTCTTTTCTTCTGATGTAGGAATTGAATTCCACAAGCAATTTATGAACACAAATCAGTCACCTGATGTTCATTGGAATACCTTAGAAACTTCTGAGATCGATGATGCGATTATTTTCTCGATTTTACAGAGATATCGAGGCGCAGGATGCGAAGTCTACATTGTTCCTCAGGCAACTGATTTACCGATGGCAAATAGACGCGAAGACGTACTAATAATCAAAAACTGAAAACAACAATATGAAAAAAAAGAAGATTGTAATATTCGGCGATAGCGCATTCGCTGAGGTGGCTTATGAGATGTTCACGCATGATTCAGATTATGAAGTTGCTGGATTTACCGTTTCAGCCGAATTTCTAAAAAAATCTGAATTGTTTGGTCTACCGATTGTTCCATTCGAAGATATTGAGACCAGATTCCCGAGCTCTGATTTCGACATGTATATAGCTCTTGTTTATAACAATCTGAACAGAGTCCGGCGCAAGTTTTATTTTGCAGCTAAGAGCAAGGGTTATCGACTGGCAACATACATCAGCTCCAGGGCCTTTGTTTGGAAGAACGTGCGAGTTGGGGACAACTGCTTCATCTTTGAAAACAATGTCTTACAACCTTTCGCCGATATAGGCTCGAATGTAGTCCTTTGGAGCGGCAATCATATTGGTCATCATTCAACCGTGAGAGATCACTCTTTTGTTTCATCTCACGTCGTAGTTTCTGGATTTGTAGATGTAGGTGAGTGCTGTTTCCTCGGTGTAAATAGTTCGATCAACAACAATGTTTCTATCGGCAATGATTGCTTGATCGGCTCAGGCTCTCTCGTGGTCAAAGATATTCCTAGCGGCTCTTTCGTCAAGGGACCAGCGACATTTCCTGAACAGGAAAGTACGTGGCAAAAATTCGGAATATCGAGAGATGAATGAACCTATTCGATGGAAAAAAAAAGGAATTCTTTGGAGGCCTGACAAAAAGAATGTTTGGTCACAAAAATTTGGAATTCTCCCTACCCCATTTCAGATCCGAGAAGATTCCATTCGAATCTTTTTTGCAACTACCGATGCTGACAACATTGGACGTATATCTTTCATCGATGTTGATGCCGCAAACCCATGTAACATACTCTCCGACGCCTCTGATCCTATACTCATGGAAGGGGCGCCTGGAAGTTTCGATGATTCCGGAGTAAACCCATCGTTTATTGAAACATATGGTTCTGAAATCAGGCTTTATTACATCGGCTACCAACGAAGCCTTAAAGTACCATATCTATTATTCTCGGGCCTTGCATTAAGCACAGATGGGGGCAAAACTTTTTCGAGGCGAAACGAAGTTCCGTTTTTAGATCGTCGTGATTGCGAAACGTCAATACGTTCTGCACCGGTTGTGGTCGGCACCGATATGGGACGCCGAATTTTTTACGTGTCGGCTTCTGGATGGCAGACCGGAACGTCGGGTAAGAGCTGGCCGACATACAGCATACGCACTATTTTGGCAAATGATCCTGATGGCCTCGATTGGTCCGGCACTTCGCGAATTTGCGTATCACCAAATTTTGTTGATGGTGAAATCGGCTTAGGTCGGCCCTGGGTCATTAGAGAAAATGGAATGTATCGTATGTGGTATTCAATTCGCTACTTAGAACCTGGAGAAAACCTTGTTTATCGGCGAATCGGCTACGCCGAATCAATAAACGCTGTTGAATGGACTCGACTTGACGATCAGTTTGCATTCGATCGCTCGGCCGACGGCTGGGATTCTCAAATGGTCTGCTACCCGGCAACAATCCGGTCAGGAGATAAACTGATCATGTTTTACAACGGAAATGGAAATGGCGCTGAAGGCTTTGGATATGCAGAAATTGAACTCCCGATTTCAGGTCGAAAAATTTGATCTTGCAAATCGCAACGGTTGGGACAGCTACGTAGACTCAGCTAGAACGCCTTTATTCTTGTTTAAACGAGACTACATGGAATATCACGCCGATAGGTATCCGGACTTTTCAATCATAGTTCGGGGATCGGAGCAGATTGCTGCAATATTTCCTGCAACAGGCTCTGAATCTAGAATTTATTCCCATGCAGGGCTCTCTTTTGGCGGACTACTCGCCAGCCCGGAAATTCGGTTGAGAGGCTTCATCGAAGTGTATTTTCGCATTCTCTTGTTCCTTAGGAAGGCAGGTTTTAACGAGTTAATTGTGAAGCAAATTCCATCGTTTTTACGCCATCCTTCGTCCGAAGCGGAGGATTACGCGCTTTTCTTAGCCGGTGGTCAACTTTATCGTCGAGATGCGAACCTTGTTGTTCAGCCTCGCGAATACAAAATCTCGTCGCGAAAACTTAGATCAGTGAAAAAGGCGATTAGTTCTGGAGTTGTCACTCTTGAGGATCAGAGCCTCGTAGATTTTTGGCGTGATGTACTCGAACCAAATTTGGCTTCGAGGCACGGAGCAAAGCCAGTTCATTCGGTCGACGAAATTATACTGTTGAAAGACAGGTTTCCAGCTCAAATCAGACTGTATACATCACACATTGGTAACGAGATGGTCGCCGGTATTCTTGTTTACGAATATGGTGATGCTATTCACTGCCAGTATATTTCCTCAACTGACAAGGGTCGAAAGGTTGGTGCTCTCGATCTTCTTGTCCACAACCTCATCACAAAATGGTACTCAGCACGACTCTTCATTAGTTTAGGCACCTCAAATCGGGAGGACGGCAAAGTGCTGAATGTCGGATTGGCCGAATGGAAAGAGGGTTTCAACGCAAATACTTACTGTCACAACTTCATTAAAGTTTCTTTGGATAGCGATTTTGAGTCGCTCTCATGTCACATTGAAAGATAGGCACATGAGAACCTTTTCTCTAATTATTACTGTGTTCAAGAGCGAAGCGAATATTCCTCCCCTAATGGAGGCTCTTAGGGATTTTGCGAAAGAAAATAGAGATTACTTCCACCTCGAATGTGTTTTTGTCGTGGATGGAAGCCCAGACAGATCCGCCGAGATTTTAAATCGAGAAATCACTAATAACTCATTTTCTTCTCAGCTAGTTGTTCTGTCGCGCAATTTTGGAGCACCACTTGCCTTAAGAACGGGTCTTTCAATGGCAAAAGGAGATTATTTTTGCTCGATTGCAACGGATCTACAAGAGCCGTTCGAAACTGTTTTAGATGCATTCAGGATTGTCGCTTCTGACGCAGCTGACATTTGCTTTGGACAAAGAGTCGATCGAGAAGATCCACCTGCCACAAAAGCATCGTCTACGATCTTTTGGACCCTTTATCGGAAATTCGTAGAATCAAATATTCCCAAAGGCGGGGTAGACCTATTCGTCTGCAATGATCTGGTCCGAAGAAGTGTTCTCCAATGTAAAGAACGGACTTCATTTTTTGTTGGATTACTATTTTGGGTTGGCTTTAGAAGGTCATTCATCCCTTACAGCCGTAAAAAAAGAGAAATTGGCAAATCAAGTTGGTCGTTCGCTAAAAGGCTTACCTATTTGATGGATAGTGTTTTCAACTTCTCAGATCGGCCAATCAAAATGTTAACCATTATCGGAGGCATCGGCATTACTCTCGCTATTTGTATGCTAGGCTTAACGGTCTACAGCAGAATAACAGGTTTAATTCAGTTGCCCGGTTATTCCGCTACAGTCTCGTTGATACTTTTCTTCGGCGGACTAAATAGCTTTGGTTTAGGAATAGTGGGAGAATATGTGTGGCGCACGTTCGAGAACACTAAAAACAGGCCTTTAACTGTCATTTCCGAACACAAAAATGCATCACGGATACCAACGAAATTATAGTTCGACTCGACTTAGTATTTTAGTAGTTGCGAATTTTATAAATCTCAATCTTCTACTTTCGTAATAGCTCGTCGAACGCGTTTTGATAGCTCAGTGCGCAAGTTTGAAGAGAAAACCTTTCTTCGACCACTGCTCGATTTGCACGTCCAATTTCGACTCGCTGTCTCTCAGTCAATTCGCAGAGGCGAGCGATGCACTTCCTCAATGCAGGTAAATCTCCTGCGTTAAAGATAAAGTCACCGCTTTGTTTCGCAAGAGCTACTGGGATCCCACCAACTCTCGACGCAATTACTGGCAGCTCCATCGCCATGGCTTCTAAAACGACCATTGGCAGACCTTCGAATTCAGATGTAACAACGAGAGCATCGATTGTTTCGTACATCTCGGCACTTCTTGGAGCGTGCTTAACTTGGATCCGGTCTTCGAGCTCCGATTCAAGAATCACTGTCTTGATAGACGCCTCAAGATCCCCAGTGCCGAAGATAATTCCTTGAACGCTGGCGCAATCGGAAATCGCGCGAACAAAATCTATGGGCCTTTTTTCAGAGCTCAGTCGACCGATGAAACCTAGAGTAAGTGGGCGCACAATTTCAGACCGATGTTGAGACCTTTTAAATTGGTCTAAATTAATCCCGTGATAAATAACCTTGATTTTGTGATCCGAAACCCCCCCCATGATTAATGCCGTTTTCACTAGTTCATTCGCAACAATATAGAGATCGATATCATCTTGGAATTTCAAAGCATCTTGAAAATGCCAAGACGTATTGAATAGATGGTCGACGAATTTAATTTCAGCAAATCGAGGTTTGATCTTTCGAAGAGCCCTGTAAAAATCGGAGCAATTCGCATTAAACAAAATTTGAGGACTCCAATCCTCAATTAATTCATTGAGTAGATCAAACCTTCGATCATATGGCTTATAAAGACCTAAATTTTCGGAGTCATAAGAAAAACGCTTAAATAGCATCTCTCCACAACTCGAATTAAATCTTGGATCGTGTTGCTTCATTGCGACTGAGGTGAATGAGAATTGCTCGAAAGCTGCTGACGAGAAAATGTCAGAAGTGAGAATCGAACTCCCAGCAACATCAAACCACGGCGCCACAACCGTTACTCGCTTTTTTGAACTTCGGGCAGGCGGAAAGTTTCGGTTGATGAAAGCACTTTTGATAGGCACTTGGAGGTACTTCAGAGCTGACACCTTTATTTGGTGATTAAACTCACCAAATAGGTCTGAAGACGCTAATCCCTCTGCAAAGATAGGCGCAAATGCATTCGCCAAGCGAGTAGGTACAATTGTCGAACCATTGAGGAAGGACAAAAGTGACAAACGCCTCCAAACACTTCCTCTCCATGGCATCGCCTCATCTGTGAAGATACACGCTAAGCCCTCTGCGTCTGCGATGAGCCTGAGTTGCTCAAGGTCCTCTAGTGACCAGGTATCTCCAGAACTGCAGACACCGACGTACTCACATTCAACCGCTTCCAGAGTTACTCTAAGATCTTTGAGACTGCTAAAGGTTAATGGATTGCTTCTGGGATTAATATCGAATCTAAAGAGACCAATTTGTCGATGCTTACCAGTTGGCCAAGGTGTGTTCGCGCGGGAGAGTAAAGGAACACGACCTCGGCGAATCACCAGCAAAGCTCTTAACGCCAACCAAATTCCTTTGGGATAATCAAAGCGACGATAGAAGGCATCGGCAAGCCGATACAGGAATCTCCCTTGATACATTATTAGTTCTCTTTTTTGATTCGGCTATTGAATGTGTTCAAAGCCATTGCGATTGCCTGATGCATATCGATGTAAACATAATTACCCAACCGCCCGCCGAAAATAACGTTCTCAAGCTTTAAAGCATCTTCTTGGTAAAGGCGGAAGAGCTTCTTGTCTCGCTCCGTATTGACCGGATAATAGGGAACATCATTTTCTTTCGCAGCTTTCGAGTATTCACGGAATATAAGAGTTTGGCTGTCTGCTTGCTCACGTTCCGGGTGATAATGGCGGAATTCGTGAATTCGTGTAAAAGGTATTTCGACATCGGCAAAGTTCATTACTGAAACACCTTGATAGTCTGTAACTGACAACCTCTCGACTTCAAACTCGGTGGTTCTCCAACTCAATTGGCCATATTTAAAATCAAAGAACCTATCGATGGGGCCGGTGTATATCGTCATGCAACTATTCGGGATTTGATCTTTGATTTTGAAGTAATCGATTCCGAGCTTCACTTCGATATTGGGATGATCAAGCATTCGCTCGAAGATCTTACCGTATCCATCAGTGGGTATGCCCTCGTACTTATCGCTGAAATAGAAGTCATTATAAGTGTATCGAACCGGGAGCCGCGTTATGATATTTGAGGGTAGATCTGTCAGTGACGTTTGCCACTGCTTCTGAGTGTAGCCCTTAATAAACGCCTCGTAGAGAGATCGACCGATCAACGAAATCGCTTTTTCCTCTAGATTTTTCGGATCGTGTAAATGCTCCCTTTGAATTTCAGCAGCTATAAAAGCTCTCGCCTCTTCTGGCCTCATTTGCTTTTCAAAGAACGCGTTGATCGTCATTAAGTTTATTGGCATCGAATATATACGATTGCGGACATTCGTCATGACTCGATGGCGGTAATTATTGAAAGTCGTAAACTTATTGACGTAGTTCCATACGTGCACATTCGAAGTATGGAAGATATGTGAACCATACTTATGCACTTCGATATTCGTCGTTGGATCTGGAAAGCTATACGAGTTACCACCCAGGTGACCCCTTAAATCGATCACAAGGACTCGTTCATTGAGTTCGTTTGCAATTCGCTCTGCGATCACTGAACCAAAGAATCCCGCGCCAACAACAAGGTACTTAAGACCGCTTAAATCCATGGGGCCCCTAATGCGTTTATCGTAGTCAAATCCGTAACCTTCGCGTATACCAAGGGCAGATACGCATGGCGACAAATACCCAAGCAATTAATCACATTCTGCAGCGCATAGTTCCCTTTGAGAACGACGTATTTCCAACGACTCAAATCTACTTACGCGAAGGCTGTTCCTCGACTCTTTCGTCTTACTTCCAAGTTTTACACTTAGATGCCCTCCGAAGCCTCGGGGAAAAGGAAGTTTCGATTGCCCTTATGTTGAACGGTCATGGGCGTTGCAGATTGACCTTTTATCGACAGTCTAGCGAGAGCAGTTTTGCACAACCTTTGATGTCGATTTCACTAACTCTTCTCAATGACTCTGAAGTTAGAATTGATCTAGGTCCAGATACACTTTCTGGAATTGCATACCTTGAAATTGAAGCCTTATCTGATTTAAAAATTTTTGGCGCCTCTTGGGCGTTAAAGCGTGAGCCTCAGCAAATTTTTGCAGCAAAGCTTTCAGTTGTCTCCTGCACCTTCAATCGACCCAGAGAAATGCATAAGACAATTAAGGCTGTCCGATCCTCATCTACGTTCCAATCTGGAAACGCACGACTCATCATCGTAGACAATGCTAACAATCTGTCAGTACCAAGCGACCTGGTTGACGATCGGATTAAATTAATCTCGCAGTCTAACTTCGGTGGAGCTGGAGGCTTCACGAGAGGACTACTTGAATCAAAAAAATTAGGGGACGCTACACACATCTTATTGATGGATGATGATGTTGACGTCGTACCTGAGGTGATTGATCGCGTTTGGAAGTGGCTTTCGATCCTGCCTCATAACGTCGTACTTTCGGGCGCAATGCTGGATGGCGTTGATAAAACAATTCTATATGAGGCTGGTGGCCGTTTTCATCCCCATACGTTCTATGTTGCTCCTGATATTAATGGAATTCCTCTTGATTCAGAGGAAGCAATCCGCAAATTAGCACAGACAAGCTCACCCGATTACGGCGCCTGGTGGTTTCTAGCATTCTCACAAGCAGCATTAGAAAAAGTCGGCCTTCCTCTACCCGTTTTTATTCGCGGAGATGATATTGAATTTGGAATTAGATTAAAGAAACACGGATTTCCTACTCAGGTAGTTCATGGTCTCGCAGTATGGCATGAACCTTTTTATCTGAAGCAGTCTGAGTGGCAGATGTATTATGCGATTCGAAATTTTACTCTCATCAACAGCCTTCACTTCTCGACTTCAACCGTTACTTATCTCCGCTTAGTAACAAAGACTTTTCTCCAATTTGCACTTCGATACGATTATGGATCAGCTGCCGCGATTGAAAGAGGACTTTCACACTTTCTGAATGGTCCAGCATTCCTTTTGAGCTTAGACGAAACTAGTCACAGAGAAACTGTAGGCTATGTGGCAACCCATTCCGCCGAGAGCCTTACTCCTTCAGAAGCAGCAAAAATTAGAACGGATCGGTTAATTCGTCCAACAGTGTCTAATAAGGTCAGTCACTTGCTATCAATATCTAGACATCTTTTGCCTGCCAGAACAAAACACCCGCCGCAGGTTTTTCTAGAGGAGAGTATATCTTGGCGATGGATCCAACGAGATCAGTACTTAAAATTACATCCATCCACCAAGGCAGGACGCATTTACCGTAAACGTCCGCTGTTGTTCTGGCGGCTTGTCGTACGCATGATGTTTACCTTCATCAAAACAGCCTTCACTTTTCACCGCAGATCAGCCCAATATCGACGAGCTCTTCCCTGTTTGACGAGTGAAAATACGTGGAAAACTTATTTGGACTGGAACAGTAGGAAAGTTGGCTCGTGAAGGTTTACGCTGTAATTGTCACTTTCAACAGGATTGATTTATTAAAACAGTGCCTCGCTGCTACTACAAATCAGAGCCGCAAACCCGATTGCATAGTAGTAATTGATAATGCAAGTTCGGATGGAACGAAAGAATACCTCGAGCATTGGAAAATCGAAGAGCCTAACATAAGGATCGCCTTACATTTTGATAGGAACACAGGCGGTTCAGGAGGTTTTTATCGAGGAATTGAACTTGCGTGTCGCCTTGGGGCTAACTGGGTTTGGGTCATGGATGATGACTCACTCCCAGAATCGAATTGTCTTGAGCAACTTTTGAATGCTGGAGACATCCAAGAGATTGGGTTTCTTGCACCATTGGTACGATGGAAAGACGGATCGATATGTCTTTCGAATCCAACACAAGCAGATGGAGTGAACTGGGCCACTCGTTACGAGGAAAAGAAACCGATCATAAAGGTTCTTTCAGCGTCTTTTGTTGGACTACTTGTTCACCGTGATGCCGTTTTAAAAGTTGGACTGCCGGTCCCAGAGTTTTTCATCTGGTACGACGACATCGAGTACACTCTTCGAATTACGCGCGCTCTTCAAGGCTTCTGTGTACCAAGCGCTGTAGTCAATCATCTGATTCCAGAGAACAGTTCTCCTGGGTATTCAAAAGTAAATGAAAAAAACCTTTGGAAGCACCAGTATGGAATCCGAAACGAGACCGCCGTCACATTTCGGACTCGACGATTTGGTTTCCTGCGCAGTTTGTTGCTTTGGGCAGAACGGAATCGCGAAATGCGTATTGGGAACGCTCCTTTAAGTGTACGAATTCGAGTCCTTGCGTGGGCCGCAAAGGGGATGCTGTTCAGATATCAAAAGAAAATACGACATCTCAATTGAGTTAGGTGCCTATGGTTAACGCGGTAATTGATAATTGCTTTGATAAGCTATACCCAAATAAGTGAAATAGACCCGATTCATTCAGGCTGGTCATCTGCAGTGATAACGGCTCAAGGAGCAAATCTATGAAAATCGCTGTGATTGGAACAGGATATGTAGGCCTTGTCGCAGGGGTATGCTTTGCCGATGCAGGGCATGAGGTAATTTGCGTTGATCGCGACGAGAACAAAATCGACATGCTCAAAGAAGGTCGCATTCCAATCTACGAGCCCGGTCTCGAAGAACTTATGCATCAATCTCGTGGGCGCCTAGAATTCACAACTGATACTGCAGCAGCAGTCAAAGCCGCACCTGTCGTCTTCATCGCGGTCGGAACACCTGAAAAAGCTGATGGCAGTGCAGACCTGGCGCCAACGATGGCGGTTGTGGATGCCATCTGCAAAGCTTCCAACGGTAAAAAATTCGTCGTTTTGAAGAGCACGGTTCCTGTTGGAACGGCAAAGATCGTTCGCGAAATAGTTGCGAACCTTACTCATTATCCAATCGAGATAATTTCCAATCCGGAATTCATGAAAGAAGGCGCAGCAATCGAGGACTTCCTTCGTCCTGATCGTGTAGTAATCGGTTGCGCATCGGTAAATGCCGAACAAGTGATGCGCGAACTTTACGAACCCTTTGTACGCAATGGCCACCCGATACTTTTTATGGACAACGCTTCGGCCGAGATGACCAAGTACGCAGCCAATGCGTTCCTTTCGGTGAAGATCAGCTTCATCAACGAACTCGCACTTCTTGCCGATGAACTTGGTGCCGACATCAACCAAGTCCGCAAAGGCTTCACTTCTGATAAGCGCATCAATCCCGCATTTTTCCATCCAGGGGTCGGTTTTGGCGGCAGTTGCTTTCCAAAAGACGTGAAGGCCCTCGTTCATACGGGCCACGAAGCTGGTGTCGAGATGGCAGTCGTGCAAGCGGCAGATGAAGCGAATGATCGTCAAAAGCTTGTGCTCTTTCATCGCATTCAAAGACATTTTGGCTCTCTCAAAGGAAAGACGATCGCAATATGGGGTTTGGCATTCAAACCTCGAACTGACGATGTTCGTGAAGCGCCGGCTTTGTCCATCATTGAAAACCTCATCGCGGCTGGCGCCAAGGTCGTTGCGTACGATCCCGTAGCAACAGAAACAGCACGCGCTGCAAGTTCTGTTAAATTCGATCAAGCGGTGTCCGCTCTCGACGCGGTCAAAGGCGCCGATGCTCTTGCGATTGTCACTGAGTGGAATGAGTTCCGTTCGCCCGATCTCGAGGAGCTCAAGACGCTGTTGAAAACGCCAGTGATCTTCGATGGTCGCAACGTTCTCGACCCGGCGAAAGCGACAGAAGCAGGCTTCACATACTTTTGTATTGGCCGGCAATCGAAAGCAATTCGCCTCTAGGAAGCTGAGAATGTAAACACAGAGTCTTTACTGGCTGCTCGACTAGCTTCGATCTGCGACGGAAATGTTATGCTAAAATCGTATGGCCAAAAAGATCTCCTAATAGAAGAAGAATATTCGCGTTGCGCTTCTTGGTTCCACAAAAATCCACTCGCGAGTTTATCATGAACTTCCGGACCACACTCGATTGTTAAAGAACTTGAGAATTAGTTCTGAGAAAGGCGTAGCGCACGCCTTGAGAAGCATATATAGAGTTCCGGAAACCACTTGCATTACCTTGGCGGGAGTTGGACAGTCTCCTAAATTGAAGCGATCAGAAATGCGGAGATCTTGAGTTGCTTTAAGGGCCGATCTCAGTGCCGGCAGATCTTTTCGGTAAAACAAAAGCGTCTTTACTTTGCTCCTGATTGCCGCTTTCTTTTTTCCGCCGTTTCATCAAGTTCATTAACGGCTTCTCGAACAGCCGATACGCTAAAAGAGAAACAGCAAGCGGCACTGCCAAGTAAATGAATGTCAGGACGAAGTACTTGGTTCCCACAAAAGGGACCATGAGATGAATGACCGGCGCATGAAAAAGGTAGAGCGAATAGCTCGAATCGCCCAGACTCTTGAGCCAGCTACTCGGTTTTGTCTCGAACCTTTTTTCCAAACTCAAAAACGCCATGAAGAAAATAAAAGATGGCAGACCCCACCCGATCGCTCTCCAGCTAGGAGCACCACCGAAATACGTGATGATCATCTTCGGCATAGCACCGTGCGGATCTCCGTCGAATCCTTTCAGCGCAACGATAAAAATAATTGATCCCACGATCATGAGATTACGAGAGTGAGCTTCAAGCCAATCGCGATGTCGCTTCCAAAGATAATATGAGAAGAATCCGAGCGAAAATTCGAGAAGGATGGGAGCCGTCACAAAGCTGCTAAGTACGCCTTCAGGTTGCCAAATCTGTCCGCAGGCCACCAAGGCCGCAAGGATCACACCGACGGCTTGCCAGCTCGCTTTTCGGAAACACATCAACAAGGCGAGAATGAAGTAGAAGAAAATCTCAAAGGAGAGCGACCATCCAAGGAAGAGAACTGGGAAAAGATATTTCCCATCCTCACCAGTAAGCGGGAAGGTTGTTATCGAGCTGAGAATATAACTCCAGCTAGGTAACTTCTCCCCAAGCAAAGCGGTAACTGCGACCATCGCGAGTGTCGCAATTGCATAAAGTGGAAGGATTCTAAGAGCCCGTCGGTAAAGGAACTCTGCTGCAGCCTTTGGACCTTGTCCCTCTTTCAAGATGGTGAAGGCCATGACGAAGCCGGAGATGATGAAGAAGAGGTCGACTCCAATTCCGCCTCGGAACGCGCGATTCCAAGCGTGCGGAAGACCGTCAGGCATGTGCGCTAGGAAGACAAGTCCCGCCGCAATCCCACGTAAGTACTGAACCGAATGAAATATCTCGGTCTTCTTAGGAGTTCCAGTCACGAACTACCGAACTTCCGTTCTTTTATAATCGTCTTGATAGCGAACGATATCATCTTCGCCGAAGTAAGTTCCAAGCTGCACTTCTACGAACTGAAGCGGCGCCTGGCCCGTATTCCGGATTCGATGTTTTGCGCCGACAGGAATGTGCACGTGCTTACCAGGCTGAACTGGGATTGTTTCATCATCGAGAATCACTTCTCCATGACCCTTCACGATAATCCAATGCTCAGCGCGCTGAGCATGGGACTGGTAGGACAACTGATGACCCGCATCCACTGTGATCGTCTTGGACTTGAAATCTAGTCCATCAGTCATGATCTCGAAGCGACCCCACGGGCGAACTTCAAATTGATGCTGAGTCGCGCTCGAAACGGATTGGCTCTTCAATTGATCGACAACTTCCTTAACTCGCTCCGTTGCGCCTTTTTTGGAAATTAAAAGAGCGTCTGGAGTGTCGACGACAACAAGATCATCAACGCCTACGATTCCATAAGTTTTGTTTTTCAATGGAAACACGAAGTTTCCTGAGCTACCGCCCGACTCAACCAGATTTTTTGCGGTTTCTTCAGTCGGCTTTAAGATTTCAGCAATTGAGTCCCATGATCCCAAATCACTCCACTCAAAGGGACAAGGAATACAAACATGTGAAGGCAATCGCTCCATGACAGCATAGTCGATACTGATGGAGCGCATTTGCTTGTAGATCTCTGAAATATTGCTGAGATCGGCATTTAATCCAGTAATGACTCGCCAGATATCAGGTGTGTGCGCATTGAACAGCTCGATCATCTTCGAAACTTTGAAGATGAACATTCCGGCGTTCCAGTAAAACCCGCCTTGAGAAATGAACTCGCGCGCGGTGGTCTCGTTTGGCTTCTCTCTGAAACCTGTTGCAACGAGCGCTTTGCCTTCGGCCCCCAACATCGCAGTCGAAGTCTCGATGTAGCCATATCCTGTGGCAGGATATGTCGGTCTTACACCCAAAGTAACGATATGACCTTGCTGAGCTAGTACCTCACCTGTTCGTACTGCATCGTGAAAGGCTGCTTCGTTCTGAATAAGATGGTCCGCCGGAAAGATTCCGACAACTTGATCGTCCCAACCTTTGAGATGGAAAACCTGGCAGAGTAGAGCAATGGCGGGAGCCGTGTTCTTACCGAACGGCTCATAAATGGCTTGTGTAACCGGCACACCATTGTCTTTCAACGAGCGCTCAGTCAAAACCTTCAGCTCACCTACTGTGACTGTCCAAGGTGATCCTAGCGGCAACAAACGCTTGAGCGTCTTTACATACAGCGATTCGTCCAGCAATTCACAGAATTGCTTCGGAAAAGACTGACGAGAAACCGGCCACAAACGCGAGCCACTACCGCCCGAGAGAATTACTGGGATCATACAAGTCACCTATGGGTTGATTTGACGTCGGAAAGATTATCTAAGGCTGCTTAAGTGAGCAACTCGATTCCCCGTGTTTTCCGGGAGAAGGAAGTAAACCGAAGCGTCTAGCGACGCTAGGCGACGAACGAGGCATCAGAACCGCAAATGCTTCGCAACCGTAAGCACCGCATACCAAGCGAAGTAGTACGCCGATGCGATAGCCGAAAGGCCCTCGTGCTCGCGATAAACCTGCCATCTCCAAGTAGCCATCAGCGCTTTTTTTGACGACCGTGAGCCCGCAACGATGCGGTAGCGACCTAGATCACGCTGGACGCCAACAGCGCGCAATCCGCGGCGTAAGATCGACAACCACAACGTATAGTCCTCATGGATATCATTACGCATGTGGAGCGTTCCGGTTTGCTCTTGATCAACGATTGCCGTGAGACAAGCGATGACATTCACTTTGAGTAAATCTGAATACGAGAGCTCTTCGGGTACTTGAATCACTCGACCGGTTTCTCCGCCGTCGATCGAGATTCGGCGAAACGCCGTGAAACTCAACGCAGCACCTGTTTCGCGCATCCGTTCTAACTGCACTTCCAGTTTTTCCGGCAGCCAGAGATCATCTGCGTCGAGGAAAGCTACGTACTTTCCCTGCGCGATGCCAAAGCCGTGATTGCGCGCGTCGGAAACGTTGCGGCCTCCCGGAACATTCACGAGCTTCACACGAGGATCAGCTGCAGAAATCCTCTCAACAATCTCGGCTGTACGATCACGCGTACCTGCGTCGATGAGGACAAGCATTTCCCAATGAGGATAGGTTTGCGCTTGCACGCATTGAATCGTCTCTTCGATGAATCGCTCGGAGTTGAAAACCGGCGTGATCACCGAGACGAGCTGTGCATCGAGTTTGTTTTTTTGAGAGGGAGGCTGAGACATAGAGCTTGTCTCTCCAGAAAGGGCGCACCCGTGCGGATGCGCCATCAAACTAAAAATTAAACCGAAGCCTTCACAGCCTTGATCACGTGGTTCACTTGATC
>SXGS01063347.1_pt1 | contig 28821 bp, 19 predicted proteins | sample 3174681 | NCBI WGS metagenome assembly SXGS01 (sample SAMN11356861, study PRJNA531348) | freshwater metagenome | isolation source: freshwater sample F1-80 | place: China: Fuxian Lake, Yuxi | collected 2017-12-25 | reverse complement strand
GGGTTTCCAGAAAGGCGGCCAAGGTGGCAACAGGTACCCCATTGAAGCTGCCTGCTTTCAGGCGCAAGTCTTCAACCGTAGCCACTTCGTGCCCGTGTTTAATGCGGGTAAACCCGGCAGCAGGGGTGGCGGCTCCAGTGGTATCAACATCGAAGAGGTCGGCAAAGGTTACCCCAGACTTTACCGCCGCGTAGATATCAGCATGATGGGCATGACCAAGCTTGATCCAGCTCAAATCAGCACTTCCACCATCAGCATTATCCGCTGATGTCTGGTTCCATTTAGCCGCATATAACGCCCCTGCAGAAAGGTCTTCAGGCTTGTCAGCAACGAACAGGCTCAGCATGGTATAGGTACCGTCATCTCCCTGGATGGCTGTCCGGGAGTCCTCAAAGAACTGAACTTTCTCACGAGAGATTCGGCCAAGGGTATACCACTTCTGAGCAGAAGATTTCCCACTGACACTGACTTTGATTTCTGGAGTCCGGCCATAATCATAAGGCGTTGCCTGAGAGGCACCATACAGTGTCCGGAAAGCACCCATGCGAGCGGTGTATTCACTGTTCGTGCAAGACGAGCTTTTTGCATAGGTATTATCAACTCCGCAACGGGCATCTGGCTCATACTCCTCCGAGCCAAGATGGGTATTCCAGGGAGAGAGGCTACCACCGCAAGGTATCCACAACCCGTCAATATTTGAGAAATCCACTTGGCGAATGGATCTGACGGCCAGCTTTCCATCGGATCTAGTCTGATCCAGACTGGCCAGAGTCATTGTCATTGGCAGCTTGCCATACTGGTCTACGCCAGCACTGTCCTTGTTCACATATTCCCAGTTAGTTACCAAATAAGGCGTGCTGCCAACCTTCAGCAGTGAATTTGCGTCGGGTGTCTGCGCGATAAACGGCTTCCCTTTACTGTCAGCCAAGATCGCTCCGTTTCTGTCATATATTGCGGCAGCAGGGCTACCATCCCTTGTTTTATTGGTATCGTAGTTATTAAACAGGTTGACAAAGGACAAAGGGAAAGTTCCAGTCTTCCCGTTTAGGTACTTTACAATAGCGGATGACTTTGTATAGGTACTGGCACGATCCCTGTCTGATAACCCGCTGACATCGGTTGAAGTAAATTCAATTGACTTAATCCTACCATCATTGGCCGCACTTGCAGCAAACCCAACATGGCCAAGAAAGGCTGCCGCAACAGCCATAGTGATATGAGAACAACGCATTTTAGGCTTCCTAGTTAATGGTGAACAGGAGCCGCAGAATATGCCAGAGATTTATGACGTAATAATTAAATATTGATTACCCATCAATGACATTATGACTAAATTTGCATTGATTCAGCTATTACCGGAGCAGCATGGCCTGTGCGCATACAAGACAGGCTGATTGAAAAACTCACACACAGCCCGGTTTACCCTCCTTGATATCTGCTACCGCACATTCACCAAAGCCAAGCACATCAACTTGCAGTGGCGTAAAGCCGGATGCGTTGTCCGCCAGCTGGTTCTTCTCCATGGCCTGATTGGTGTCATTGTTCACGGCAGACTCGGCCGTCTGCGTTGCCTGATTAGAAGCTGACGCAGCGGCTGATGCCGCACCCGGCGAGGCTATTGGAACCGAAACACTGGTGCTGGGTACCCCGCTAGAACTACCTCCCACGTCAATATTGCTTGCACCGATCACGGCGGTGGCCGCGATAGTGATATTGGAGCCGCCGATACCCGCCTCGCCCGCATCAACGACGCCGCGTGGTGCCGCCAGGGTGACATCCCCCGGTCGAACAACGGTACTGGCGGCAGTGCGGATACCACTGCCAGAGACGGCGGGGGGCACTTCAACCTTCAGATTCCCCTGCTCATCAAAACTGATGATCGGTGGTGGAACGGCAATGGACGCCTTGGAACCACGGCCCGCATCGATATTGCCGTTAGACGACCATAAGGTGATATTCCCGCCATCCAGCGCAAACACCCGCGACTGGTTCACCAAGAAATTGCCATCCACGAAACCATTAATGCCGCCTTCACGTTGCGCCACAATGCCCAGCTCACTGGCGGGTTTGGCACCGGCGAAAGCAACGGCGAGACCGGCGTTCACCAGCCCGCCAGGCACCATCATATTGATGTCTCCTCCATCCACGGTATGGATTCGGCTAAAGAACAGCTTGAGATCGCCGATGTAGTCATCGCCCTTGCCAGCACCGGGATAAAGCGTCTCAATGGCGGCATAACCCCCGTTGTAATCAGAAGCTTTGCCGTTTTTGGCCGCCAGTGACGCGGCACTCTGAATTTCTTGAAACAGGATCTTGAGCAGAAACTCATGCTGCTGTTCTTCCGGTAGTGCCTTGTAGGCCGTGGCCGCCTCGGCTGGAGTCAGCGTTGCACCCGTGCGCTCGCCCATGTACGACGTTAATAGCTTGGCGTAGACGCTCGAAGCGGGATCGTACTTTTTGGCAAACCCCGCCCAGTCGGCACCCTTAGCCACACCCGCCTGCACCGATATGGAGGCTCCCCTCTCGGCCAGCGCGGTGTTGTTGGTGTTACCAATCGTATAAGCCCCGGCGGATGCCCCCAGATCAATCGTCCGGCCTGCGGTCAACCACAGCTCACCGGGGCCGGCCACGCGAATTTCGCGCGTCAGATTCACCAAATTGCCCTGCGCAGTCCGGGGGGTGGTGAACTGGATGTCACGGCCCGCCGTTATGTTGGTCTGCCCGTAGTCCGCGTGCTGAATCTGGAAGCTCACATCCTTGATGTCACGGCCTGCCTGCACCTCGGCCGCTTTCGCGATCGAGAACAGCAAGGCATCGTTGGAACGGATATCGCCCTTGGCGTAAATCAATGCCGGCTGCGTATCACCCTGGTGCACCGGCACCTTGGCATGGATGAAATTGGAGTTGCCGAAGGGTTGCAGACGCTGACTGGCGTCTTCCCAGCTGGAGGCCGGATTCGCGATGCCTGGCAGCAGACCAGCGTCCGCATCTGACAAGGTGATGTTGACATTATTCCCGGTCTGCCCGGTCGTGATGTTGCCACCCGCCATCACGATAAAGTCACTTTTGGCACCGGGATATGTCACCAAGGATTGACCAAAAATCACATCGCCCTGCAGCGCGACCGCATTAAAGCCTGCGGGATATACCGTCAGGGCCTCCTGAGAAACACCGGGGAACCGCAACTGATTATTGCCTGGCCGAATCGCGTTAAGCGAATCGATGAGTTCTACCGTTCGGTTCGCCAGGGTCACATTTCCGGACAGCGCCTGCAGTGAGATGCTGCTGTCCCCGGTATACGTGAAGAAATAGTTTTTACTACGGGCATCGTTGATGACTGTCGGGTTAATCACCGCCGCCAGCTCGATATCATCACCCGCGCGCAGTTTGAATTGCGAGTCCCCCAGTGCCAGTACCGGCCCGAGGTTGTCACCGGTCTCGGACGCCTTGATAGATCCACTGGCACGAATATCGGCAATGCCACGACCGGTATAGAAGGTGCCCCCCAACACATCCCCCCCGGCATTCACACTCAAATTTCCACCGCCGAGAACTTCCACCACATTGGTATTGAAATTGTTGCCGGTGGGGTCATTGGGGTTGCGTGCTTCACCGACCTGCTTGCCCGTCGTGGCGATAACCGCAGACAAATCAGCCACATCACGTCCGGCGTTCACCACGATATTCCCGCCACCCAAGGCGCCGATATTCTGGTTGAAGCTGGATTTCGGACGGGATGTCCCTTCCGGCCCGCCAATCGCCACGGCCCACGCAGTCGGCGTCTCACCCGTATGATCGGCGTTCTGCGTCCAGTTACCCGTCCGCACCATCCATCCGTCAAACAGCTGGCCAGTCCTCGCCCCAACCACATCCCGGCCGGCCGTGATGGAAATATCCCCTCCCTCCACGGGATATTCACCATAAAAGTTATTGGCGACAAAGCCATTTTTAAGGCTGCCGTAGCGATTGGCATCGGCACGCCCTGCGGTATAGATCGCCGACGTCGCATTGGTCAGGACGACATCCTCACCGGCGCTGACGTCGATATTGCCGGTTCCGGTTCGGATGAGGCTATTTGCCGCGATGTGCACGCTCCTGCCTGCATCAAGATGAAAACCCCAGGATTGACCCGTCTGCAATTTATCTGTCACGGCTACGGTGGTCCCACCATTGGCCGTTAAATCGATACCCTTGGGATCATCCTTGAAGCCGTCAGTCAACTTACCCTTGATGTTGATATTGCCCAATGCGGTCAATGACAGCACCCCGGCACGCCCCCCGTAGCGCCAGTCAACCAGATCCCAGCCGCTGGCATCGACCGTCAAATCACCCTTGCTACGGATGTCCAGGCCCGCCAGCAAGCCGCCCGGCAAGCCAAGCCGGCTCTCAATAGTGGCGGCATTGCCCATGTAGCTGTCAGTTTCGCTTTTCCAGCCGGCGATATCCTGTTCGCTGATAGCGCCATTCTTCTGGTAGGTCTTGACCGCCTCAACGGTGGTATTTTCCGACCCATTCACCGCATTGGTGATATTGCCGGTAAACGCCACATCCTGTCCGCTGCGGTCAACCCGCAAGCGCACCTCACCGGTGGCGCCACCCGCTTGGTCGTGGACATCCACCTGGGCACCCCGATCCAGCGTAATGCCGCCCTGGCCGTCCCCATCCGTATCCACGGCACTGGCCACCAGTAAACCACCCTGATCGGCAGACCCCTGCACGACAAGGCGGCTGGATGAGGCCAGCCGCAGCTCATCCGCCGCATTAAGCCGAACCTCAGCACCCTGACCTCGGGCAGTGATCTGGCCGGCGAGATTAATCGCCCCCTGATCGGCTACGAGGGCGATATTTCTTGCCTCGACGCTATCGCCCGCATTCAGTGACCAGTCACCAGAACGCCCGCGCAAGCTGATCTGGTCTGTGAATCCCGATGTCTTCAGGCTAGACCCGAGGGCACCCAGGGCACCAATGGAATGGGTGTCGCCCGCATCCAGCATGAATCGCCCGCCGCTTTGGGTACCCTTGGCATCCATGGTCCCGGCCAGGCTGATCTGCCCTTTTGGCACAGAGATCGCGAGAGTACCGCCTTCGGCACCACCCAGTTTCAGCCTGGCTCCCGCATCAACTGCAACATTCCCGCTGTCCGCCTGTAACTGGATCACCCCGCCGGACGTTTCGATGGTCGTTTTGCCAAGCACGGCAGACTGACCCGAGACATCAATTTCTGCACCCTGCACCAGCGTCAGGTTACCCTTGAGTGCATTCAACTTGACGCTGCCCGAGGGGAAGACCAGCTGGCTGCCCTGTTGAATACTGTCGGCGGTAATCGCCAGGCGGGCACCCAACGAAGCCACGGCGGCCTCGGGTGCGGCTCCTCCATTGCGGAGGTCCACGGTATAGCCCGTCGCATCAATGCTGGTATTGGCTCCACGACCACCCGATATTCGGGGGGTGCGGATGATCAGATCAGCGCGGGCGGTCAGACTGCCCGCCTGATCGCCTGTCAGGCTTTTGCTAATGTCGAAATTAGCCGTCCTGAATCCACCCAGCTGATAGTCGCCCTGACCCAGAGTCAGGTTTTGCGCCTTGATGTTGAGATCACCCGTGCCATAACCGTGCATGTTGGTATAGGCATTGGCGTTGTTGACTATGCGAAGGTCATCAGCAGCCAGTGTGGCGGTCTTGCCCGCATTGGCAAAGCCCAGCAGCCCGCCGGAGCGCAAGGTCAGATTTTTCGCATTCAGCTCGACACTGCCGAAGAAACTGATGTCAGAACCACTGTTGAGGATCAGATCACTGGCCTGGATGGCGGCAAGCTGCTCCTGTCCCAGCAACAATCCGCTGGCCCCTTCTGCTGCAACCTCGCCCAAACTGATGCGCTTGGCACCGAGCGCGACGGAACCGCCACTTGCCAGCAACTCGCCCGCGAGGATATTTTCCGCCGTCGCGTCCAGCATCAGGGAGCCGGAACTGCTGATTTTGGCCCCCGCCGCCAGATTGATGGAGCCGGTGCCACCGCGCACGTTGGTCCGTTGCAAATCCGCCTGCTGATTCTTGCTGACCCGGACGAACGCCGCATCCCCGCTCACTTCATAAATGGGCATGTTCTGGTCAATGGCGTTTTTTGCGCCATCACTGGACAGCGATGAGCCGTTCGCCAGAATCACCTCTTTCTTGGCCGCCAAAATGACTTCCTGTCCCTTCAGATGTGCACCGGCCAACAGGCTAATGTTGTTTGCCTTGACCTCGAATCTAGTGGCCTCATCACCCGCTGTCCGCAGACCCCCGATGAAAATGCTGGCAACATCCAGACTGTTCAGTTTGTCCGCCAACAGATTAACCGTGCCGTCCACAACCTCCGCTTCAAGCTGACCTACCACGGCGATATTGTCGGCGGCGATGTCCAGCCGTCCACCTTGACCGCCCTGAGCCGCACTGGCCCTGATATTCCCATCCAGCTTCAGACCGGTTTTCGCAGCTACCGCCAGGCTGCCCGCATCGCGGGGCAAATAGGGGAGCGGCGTCCCGTTTTCCTTGGCTTTCCTGGCATAGAAGGCATCTGCGGTGTACTGCGAGAACTCGGAACGCTGACGAACCAGAGTGCCTGATTCAACCACGAACCCACTCCAGCGGGCCTCTCGCAGATCGGTTCCGGCGACGGCTCGATAACCCGCGACAAGTGAACCGCCATTGGCGGTAGTAAGCTTTCGCCCCGGCAGCAGGTCGGTAGTGTTGGCCTTGGGCGTCACCAGGAAAGCACCGGGCAACAGCGCATAGTGCGCCGGCAATAACACATAGTTACCCGCCGCAAGACCACCCCCGCCGGCCAGATAAATGCTGTCGCCCACGGTCAGGCCACTGCCTGGCAATTCCAGCGGATCGACCGGCGCGGCCATGCTCCGGTAAGCCGGCATGACCGCGAACGAGCCGTTATAGCCTTTGCTCGCGGGATCCAGTACGTCATGGGATCCGCCCAGGCCAGGAATGAATTCGTAGGCGGTCAGGTCGCCACCCCCCCTCGTATCGATCTCGGCACCCGCCGCAATGGTGACATTGTCACCGCTCAACGTGAGGCGCTTCTCGGGTGGTTTCTCATAGACCAAACTTTGCTGGCCCAGCGCATAGATCCAATCCAGCCCTCCCTGCACTTTGCCAAAGGGAATCAAACTGCCAGCCGCTGAGTTGGACGTGATGCTGCCGTCCATCAGGCTTAACTGGTTAGTCGCCTTCAGCGTGATCTCACCCAGCGGGGCGCGAATGGTTCCCGACTGGAAAATGTTTGGCGCATCCAGAGTCAGCTTCCCGCCAGCCGAAAGCAGGGCACCCCCATTTGCCGAACCCGTCCGGGCAACGGTTATGCTTCCGGCGTCATTACCCTGGATAGCGACTCGAAAATCGGATAGCGTCGTTGGATAAAGCTGATTGGCACTGAGGGTGATATCGCCGCCGGTGAGAAACTCACCCAGCAAGTCACGCTGCTGCTGTTTGGTGCGAACCCCCACCAGGCGCATATCGCCCGTGCTCTCCAGCTGGGTAATGCCAAATCCCTGGGTAGCCGCAGTTCCCACCAGGTCGACCAAACCCGCCTTGACATTCAGTATGCCTGTCCCGGTCGAGGCGCGAACACTGCCTGGACGCGTCTGAGTCGAACCCAGGGCGATGTAGGGGGCTTTCAGCGTCACGCCACCCTCCTCTGCGCCTAACGGATTCCAATTCAGGACAGACGCATCAAACACAAGACGCCGGTTAGCCGTCAGGTCCACACCACTGTTGAACTCGATCGAGTGGGGGGTTTTGAAGGTAAGCGCCGAAAAACCGCTACGCCCAATTTCATCGGCTGAAAGATAGGAATAGCCATAATTTTGCTCGGCAATGTCGCCACCCTGAGCCACCATGGCACCGCCAGAACCGTTGGCAGAAATCGAAATGACGCTTGGCACTGTGGGGAAGGGCAACTGGCCGGGGACGATCTGGCCAGGCTCATTACGGGTATAGGGATTCATTTCCACCAGCAGCTGCCCCCCCTGGGCCCCTTCGCCGCCGCCTTGGGCCTCCATGCCCCCCTGGATATTCATGCCATCAGCCGCGAGTAATTCAATAGTGCCTCCATTCGAGGCAATCAACTGCTGAGCGCGGGTCACGTCACCCAGGTTGCTTTGACGCTGGGGGATCGTGAGGTAATCGGCTACGCCGGCCACGTTCATGACCGAACCCTGCTGGGTTTCGATAAAACCACGGTCCGCGCGCAGGGTGATTTTGCCACCATCCAGCACCTGACCCACGGTTCCCAATCGGCCATCCTCGTAGGTCTGGCTGGTACCACCCACATCCACACGCGCCGAGCTGCCTAACCAGATGCCCTGATTCGGCAGGAATCCGGGATCCGTCTGGGCAGGCGGCAAAATGGTCATCGCTACTTCACCGGATTTGGCCACGAGACTGCCATTGGCGAGAATGCTGCCATCCGATGTCAAGGTTAGCTTGCCGCCTGGAGAAGTAGACAGTTCAGACCCCTCACCCAGGGTAATGGCCGCCTGATTGCCACCAAATCCGACTTCCTGTGAAAGAATCAGATCCAGCTGACCAGCTGGACGGCCCAGTTCGGGGAGTGTCTCGGTATGGGTGAAATTCCTCAGATTGTCGCCGCTCTGGTGTCCGGCAGCGGTTTCGTCGAGCAGACGATTCTGCACACTGAGCCGAATCTTGGCATTGTCAGCCACCTGAATTCCGCTCTTGTTGGAGCCGATCTGATAGCGCTCGAATCCCCCTGTGGTGAAGAAACCTGACCCCAGGATTAACGGCTTGCTGCCGAGTTCAGCGGCTGTCTCTGAAAGACCCCCGAGGACTACCTGATCTGACACCAGCGACAGCGTGCCGCCCTTGCCGCCCGCAATGGCGTAACCCGCCAGCTGGCCTTGCATGGAGAGATCGGAACCATCAATTGCCGCCGCAACAATAGCAATTTTGCCTGCATCTCCCGCCCTGATGACCCCGCTAGCCAGACGCTGCGCGCCGCCGCTGACATCAATCAGACTGCCCGCACCCACATTGACGTCACCTTCGGCCTTTATGAGGACAGTGCCACCATCCCTGTAAAGGGTCGAATAATCCATTACATCCTGCTGGTTTGAGTGGGCTGCCCGATCGTTGGTCCAAACACCACTCGTATCAATGACACTGCCTTCCGCCAGATCAATTGCGCCGGTTTGACTGGTTTCACCACCGACCAGGTGTGTTTGCAGATCGACGCTGCCTGACCGGGCGACAATATTGCCATCGACGTTGATTTCACCCGCCTTCAGGCTCAACTGGCCCCCATTAACCAGACGTACCGTATTGCCGGCCGCGACATCAATCGATGCATTCGTTTTGATCTTTACGCTCTGCAACCCGGCGCTGGCCAATTTTTCCCCATCCAGCTCCAGGTCGTTGTCCCGGATCTGCTTGCCAAAAACGACGGACTGCGTGCTGGTCTGGGTCCGGGCCAAATCTATCGACAAGGTACCGCCCACCGCCTGCTGATCCGCTTCGCGCTGATTGGGGCCATTGACCACCGTTGCCAGCATTTCGCTTTTGAGGTTCAGCAATGCCGTTTGTATATTGAGCGTGCCTGCCGACTTGCCCTCGATGTAGCCAGCTTCTTTTCGACCCAGCGGGCCGACCAGCGGATTGGTAATGCTCAGGTTGCTGTTGGCGAACAGTTTAGTGATCGGTTGAACAATCCCGAGGTACATGACATCGGGATTGGCATCCGCAATATCGACCACCGAACGGCCATCAGGCCCAATCAGTTGCGTCGTATCGACGCGTCCCGGCTTGTAGAAAATCGAACCACCGGAAAAATCCAGCCGTGAACCCTCGGCCAGGCCTGTCTCACCTTCGGATGCAAGATTCAGTGTCCCCCCGTTGGTACTGCGCTCTGCCACGGTCCGCGAGATTCGATCCAAGGCACCACTGATGTCAGCAAGCGGGGTGCCCTTGCGGATGTCGACCTTGATCTTTTTGCCATAAAGCACACCGGATTTTTGCAGGGGAGCATCCCGCAGTTCGTTACTGCGCAATTCGATTTCAACGACATTGCGCTCTACCGGCACCATGACATTCTTGATACCCGAGACATCAATCACGGCTCCCGCCGCGATTTTCAGCTGACTATCGTTTTTTACATTAGGCTGAACCGGGCTGACAGGATTTTCAGTGGCGCTCATGGTCACCTGGCCAGCATTCGCCCGGATCACCGCGCCGCTCTCCATGACAATATCCTTGCCCATGACTTCAATCCTGGACAGTTCCTGAACCTGACTGTCCACCGCTTTGGCTTTGTCTGCCAGATTGGGGGTTGCCTGGGTAAGACTGCCGGTCCCCAGCGTCACATTGGCTCGCGTGCCGAGACCATCGCCAAGCTCCTGATCGCGGCGGGTGCGACTGGATTGCAGCACCCACTTATCCCCTTCACGACGGACGGCGGCCCCTTCACGCGCCAACAGACGAATGGAGCCATTGGCCGAGACCGATGTCGTGGCAGAAATACGGCCCTGCTGATTGACGGCAAATCCCATCAGCGTGGTATTGCCGCTATCAGAGATCATATTGCCGAGGTTGGTGACATCCCCACCGGTTGCCACCTCCACAACCAGACCCCGCAATGAAGAATCATTGCTGGTTTCCTGAAGGTACACCTTATCGGTTGATGCCACGGCCAGGATTTGGCCTTTCGGGGCCTTGAGTGTGCCGCTGTTGACCACCGAAGGCGCGGCAATAATCAACCGTCCGGACTGGGCCACATCGACGCTCGCACCTGCTTCAAACTCGATGCGGGTCTTGATCTTTTCGCCTCTTTCGTTCAGCACATACTGGTTGCTGGCATCCTTCCGGTAAGCGTCACCATTGCCATCCAGGGCGGCGCGGCCATCCTGGTTAAAGACCTTGGTAAAGCCTTTCTCAAAGGTGTCATCCGACATGTTAAGGCTGCTGACCACCAGGCTGTTGACGTTGACCTTGGAGTCACGGCCAAACATGAAGCCATTCTGGTTCAGCAAATAGACCTGCCCATTTGCCTTGAGATTTCCGAAAATGGCACTGGGATCGGACTGATAGATGCGATTCAGCGCCACCGCCGTCGCCCCCGGCTGTTTGAACTCCACCGTATTGTCTTTGCCGATATTGAACTTCTCCCAGTTCAGCACCGCCTGCTTCGTGTGCTGAGTAATAGTCATCGTGTTGCCCACAATCGACTGATCGGCACGCCCCAGTGTTGCAAATGCCGCCTTGGGAATCGGCAGCTCACCGGCCTCGGCATTTGATACCCCCAAACTTATCCCCGCCACCAGTACGCGGCGGATAGAGACGGTCAAGAGACTTAATTCGGGCGCCGGGTGAGTCTGGCGTTGAGTTTGCTTTTTCATAACAGTCTGCTCCAGGCGTTAGAACTCATACGCCACTCTGAAATCGATACGTTGCATACCGGCCGGAACGTACTCCGTTGCAATAAAGGGATACTCCCAATAGAGCTCACCGTTAAAGTGATGGAAAGCCCGTGTACGCATCCCCACACCCGTACTCCACAAGGAATACTGCATCGGTGTACTGGGAACTGTGGGGCCGTTCAGCCACAGCTGGGCGGCATCGGTGAAAGCCAGGAAACGCAGGTCATTGAGATATTCCAGCCCCTCGCTGTCGAGATGCCCGAGATCCGGCGACCACACCTCGAATGAACCCAGGGCACCGTTGTCACCCAGCCGTTCAACCTCGTGATAACCACGGACCGTGAGCATTCCACCCGCCCCGACCTGCTCGTTACTGATAAGGGGGCTGTTTGCGACCTGGCCGCTGACGCGAAACTCCAGGGCGACATCTTCCGGCAGTGGCTGCCGGTGGCGAATTTCACCCGCCAGATAGAGGTAATTGGGTGTCGCTCCGGCCCGGCGCGACTCGAACTCGGCATAGCTGCTGCCCATACCGGCGAAATTGAAATTCAGCTCGGTGTTGAACTGGGTCAGCGTACCCAGCTCGCTGGAAAGCGTACCGCTGTAAGCCACCTGAAATGGCGAATAAGTGACGGGGGTGCTGATGCTCTCGCCCGAATCGGCGCCTTGCGGATTGATGCTTTGGCCAAAATCCTTGTAATCCCAGCCAATGGTGGCGGACTGGATATATTCCGGTGTGCCTGGCAGCGGCTTGACCAGACGAGCGCCAAAGATATTACCGTTACCCACCACGTTCATAGAGCCGGCGGAGGTGATGTCACTGGAAGAATCAAGACCAATGCCGTACATCGCCAGACGGGCATCGATCGCCTCAATCGGCATTACATAAGTTCCTGACCAGACCTCTACATTACTGGTGTCCTCCGGTGAAACCTGATATTGCAGCGACGCACTATGATTCATCTGCCAGAGGTTGTCGTATCGCAACATGACCGGCAGGCGAAGTCGCGTCGTGTTGATACTATTGCGCGCATTCAGTTCAACCAGCCCGTGAATCGGGATTTCGTCCTTGACCTCCAGCTCCACCTCGACCGTACCAGGCGTTTGGCCAGCGCGCATGACGGGCGTCACCTGCCGGTCGGGGCTGTCTGTAGCCAGCTTGGCCAATTCCACCTGGGCCTTGGCCGTATTCAGGGGTTGACCCTCGGCCAGCGAAGGCACCTTTTCCTTGATATTGGAGGGTGAGAAATAATTCGATCCTGTCACCTTCAATTGATCCACTCTGCCCTCGGTCACTTTCAGTATGACCACCCCGCCATTCACATCCTGTTCGGGGATACTGACCAGCGCGGCCTGATAACCTGCCTCGTGATAGGCTTTTTCGAGGGCGGCACGCGCACTTTCAATGTCTGTCACGCTTTTCTGCTCACCGAGGTAGCGATATACCGTTTTTTCGATGACCTGATTGTCCAGTGTGCTGTTCCCGTCGATCTGATATTCCCAAACGTCGAAGTGAGCGCTACTGGCTGCCCCCGGATCTGCCAGACCTGGGGACTCCAAATTGGCCCACGTGGTCGCCGACATCAGCATGGCCTGCAATCCAGCCAGCCAGAAACGACTAACGCGCCTTATCGAGGCGCGTGCAGTTTGTTTGTATTGCTCAGCAAAATTCATACGGTTGGCGTCAATCCTGTTTCACAGACATGCCCGTCGGCTCCAACAACCATTCTCATGACCTGTAGGCGCATGGGATTTGCACTGACTTTCATAAATAGGAAGCCGGTGATTTTGCAATCACCGGCTACACGCCCCCGCTGCCGGACGTTGAACGAACTGGGCCGGGGCAGTATTTAAGAGCGGAGACGCCTACTTGTAGATCACCGGTATGCGGCAGTTGTCCAGAGCACCGGTCGCCGGATCTTGATGCGTGTAGGGGGTAACCGGGTTGTTCGGATCAAACACGCCGCCTGGTGTGACGGGCCAACCTTCAGCCGACACGGCCAAGAAGCCGCCTTGACCCCAGGTGTATTTGAAGGCGGTGTTATTTTTGGCGATGATGGATGGCTTGCCGGCGTCGGTTGCCACACGGCTGATGATCTTTGCCACATCACCCGTAGGACCCCCATTTTTGAGCCACTGATAAGTCAATTCGACCGCAACACCGTAGCGCCCTGCCGCCGTGTTTTCCAGGGTCGGTGCGACACCGTCGATCTTGATGAAGCGATAAGCCAGGCTGTTGGCTGGGTTCTTTTCCGTCGACTGAACACCAATCGCCCAAGCCTTCACGCCGGCGCTGTTCTGACTGCTGGTATTGCTGCCTGCGTTCAAATCGACCAGGCACTTTTCTACGTCGCCCGAGCCTGCATTCAATTTAACCACCGGTCCCTGCAATTCATTGCTGGTTTCCAGCGGATTAGCCGCTGCAACCGAGCAAGGCACATTCAGCAGCTTGGCATTGATAGTCGCCTGCGTACCGGAGCCGTTGGTGCGGCGGCACAGGTGAACCTTGCTGTCCGTCGTGGTGCCGGCGGTGGCGAAATCCGTCAGGTTACGACCCCCGATTTTCACGTCAGTCCAGTTCGGCACCTTGCCCGTAAACAGGTCAGCGATCTGTGACTTGGCCAGTGATGGCATACAGGCTTCGGTTTCCAGTCCAGCACAGTCGGCAGCAAGGGTGCCTGCCGCGATATGGGCGCGTTGCAGTGCATTACGCAGTTCCAGTGTGACCGGTGTACCAAACACCAAGGCGCCACCCGACTTGACCGTCAGCAGTTTTGCAACCTGGGCCTTATCCGCCGGAGCCACGCTGGCGGGGGTATTGGCACCAATAAACAGACCAGGATCGACGTCCGACACGCCCGCATCAGGAACAATCTTTGTCACGTCACCCGGCTGGGTTACCCGGCAACGCCAGTAGGTTTCCGGGGCGACCGGGGCAACACAGTTACCATTATTAATCGCCATCACATCGACGGCCTGCTTCAACAGGACAGGGTTTACGCCGATACCCGAACCACCAATGGAACCACCCTCTGTTTTGGTGGTGCTGGTTTTGTGGAACAGCACATTGGGATTAGACGTAGACAAGCCAGTAACCTTGGAACTGTCCAGCTGGCAAAAGTACGCACGATGGCTGCCGCCCGCTGAACCGGTTGGACCGTCGCGGTACTCATCCAGCGTGCCCGCCACACAAAGATCCTTAAATAGCGCGCCTATGTTGTTATCCTGAGCGGTCGCACCCGCCAGCTTGATGTCGTACAGCACGGTTTGGTCTGGGGTTAGCGCCAATGAAGCGCCAGCATGAAGGACCATCGCACCGGCAATAGTGGCGATGAAGCAATTAGATTTCATGATCTATCTCCGATCTTAAAAAATTCGAGTATCAATTTAGTCGAGCCCTGCCGCTCCACTCACCGGTGGCGAATGAAGCGGTTCATATAGCGGGTTACTTCGAGACAACGATTCTGGTGGTGTCACAAACCAGGGTGGATTTTTTTGGATCCGGCTTGGCGCAAGCTTGCAGCACACCGTCCGTGGTGACATGAGCCTTGGTTGGCTTCCAATCAAAATAGCCTTTGCTCTGAAGCACACCTGACTTAAGAGTGCTGTATTTGGTGCCCCCGTTTTTGGAGAATTTCAACGTCACCGTGGATTTCGCAGCCAACCCGGCACTGACCCATGTGATCTTTTGTGCTGCCTTGGCTTTCCACACAGACGGTGCCGTCATGTCGATGTAAGGCCCGACCGGTGGCGGGGCGACGGTACTAAATGTAGCGGAGACATTCGCCGCTGCACTCACGGTCACATCGCAGGTGGCCGCCGTACCTGAGCAGGCACCGCCCCAACTGGTGAAGCTTGCCCCTGTATCCGCCTTCGCCGTCAGGGTGACCTTGGTACCACTGGCGAAATCCGCCGCACAACTGCTGCCGCAACTGATGCCGGCTGGGGCACTAGTCACGTTGCCGCTACCGGTTTTGCTGATCGTCAGCTTGAAGTTGGTGGTTGCTCCACCGCCACAGGCCTGGGGTGCCGGCGCACTGCCAACACCGGCATAGCTGAGTTTGCCACCTGCCAGGGTCCAGCTACCCAACTTGCTCACCAGCTTGCCATCGGCCTGGCCGTTTGAGTTGTTGACGAAATAGAAGTCCAGCGCCTTGCCTACCGCACCCAGGGTGTTGCCAGCCACTGAACTGCCGATGGACTTGCCCCAGGCACTCTTGCCTGCGTAGCCAATGCCTTCAGCCTGGAACAAGCCAGACTTGTTTTCCGCTTCCTGACCCGGAATCGCTGCAAAAGCCGTGGGATAGTTCAGGTCACCAATGTAGCCCTGGATTTTCTGACGGGTGTTGTCGACCTGATTCCAGTCCGCACCAAAGATGCCCTGCCCCTCAGAGGAGGTCGCCAAATAGCCCCACTTCTGAATGTTTGAACGATCGGCAAGCAGCGAATTGACTGCTGCCACGCTGAATTTGAGATTTGCGGCGCTTGCAATCCCGGCCCAGTTTGGATCCGCTGAGAAATCGCCCTGGAAGCAGCTCTTGCCCGCCATGAAGTCAGCCATGCTGATACCCAGATCCTTGTAAAAGGACTTTCCGCCAGCCTCATCCCAAACGGATAAAAACAGCTCGCCCGGGGTTCCGAATTTTGAGTCGTTGATGACTGCGGAAGCCTGATAACTACCTGCCATCAGCGCTGCCGCGATGAATATCTGTGTCTTTTTCATTGGTCAGTTCTCTAGATTGGTAAGAGAGGTTATGGCTGTGACATTCATCATGAGAATGATGTCCCGACCGTCTAGCGGGTACCCCGCAGAACTGACGCGAAGACTAAGCCCTGATTGTTACAAGAGCATCATGGCAATATGACAGGAATGTGATGATTTGATGACGCGACCGTTCCGGCGGATAGATTTCTGACTGATATTGCGCGGCGTCACTTTCCTGTAACAAAACCTTCGTAAATTATGCTCCTGTGATCTTTGCCGATTCTTAATGGAGTGTCTCGTGATTACGGTTTTTGTATTTTCGGGTGATCGCCAAACCCAAGACCTGCTGTGCTCCAGACTGAACGAGCAGAAAGGGTTCAGCGCTCATCCGGCCTCTGATCTTGACCGCGTGGAAACGCTGTTGAGAGCGCATATCACAGCGGATAGCTTCCTGATGGACTGGACCCCTGCGGATAACGAACCCACCCGTCACTTGCTCGAACAGGTGCAGGAAATCAACGGCGAAGAAGTTCCTGTTATCATCCTGGCGGAAGAAACGGCGCAAATAGGCCAGGTCGGCGTCATGGGAAACGGACTTGACCACTATCTGAACAAGCCGGTGTCAAGCCAGAAATTAACCTCTTTCATCTCGGATGTTCTCCGCAGACGAACCCAGTTAAATACCGGCAGCCGGTTTTCTGCTGCAGGCATCGAATTGATTTGCGACGAGCACCGTGTACTTATCGATGGCCATAATGTCATCTTGAGCCCTTCAGAATACCGGCTGCTGGAATTTTTCATGTCGAACCCGGAAAAAGTTTACAACCGGCAGCAACTGCTTAATAGTGTTTGGGGCCGGAAAGGTGTGGGTATCGACGAACGCACGGTTGATGTCCACATACGTCGTTTACGAAAGGTGCTGCTGGGGTATGGGCGGGACACCCTCATTCAAACTGTCAGGGGTTTCGGCTACCGGTTCTCTGAAATACCTTGATGTGCAAACACGGCTGGCTGGACATCCTGCATTTTTCCAAACGCCCCTACACCTTCACATTTATTACCCATCCATTTGATTCAGCAATGAAAAATAAAACCATTCGCACAGTCTTCGCGACCTTGCTTTGCAGCCAGCTGGGCATGGGTTGCTCTGGCACGCCAATCAAATTGCCAGTTCCTTTTGATCGGCAGCAAGCCTTGGCGCAGTTGGGCAACGGCACCAATCAAATTACCGGTACCATTCTTTACGAGCCAGACCATGGCCGGGTATTAGCATATCCGGATACCTTCGTCTCCTGCGCTGGCCGCGACGTATTACTTCTGCCCTACACTGATTTCGCTCGCGAATGGGCGTTGCAATATTACGGCAAACCAGTGACAGACATGGCTTATCGATTGAGCCACCGGGGACGATCGGTCACCATTGAAGGACAGGATGCCTTCTTTTCAGCTTCACGAAAAACCCGATGTGATGAGAAGGGAAACTTCTCGTTTAATAACATAGCTGATGGCGAGTTTCTCCTTGTCGCCAAAGTTAAGTGGCTAGGGAAGGATGAAGAAGCTTATAACTTTGGCTTTGCCCCGGAAGACATTGATGAGGAGGAAGGCAGTATCGTGAAACGCATTACTCTTAGCGATAGTGAACGACAGGTGCTTACTGGACCTTGGCCATAGCCGCCGCTTTAGGTGATTGTCATTGCATTCATTACTCACTCAAACTGCACCTTAAATATTAGTTATTTTTTGCAACAACTTTCATCGTGTAACTCATTACACCCCCCTCAATGCAAGCTCGGGTGAGGCAAGCGAGCCGGCTCCTGTCCAAGCAAGGCGGACATTCAGACCAAGGTTGGGCCTTCTGTCCATGGGGATGCTGAAGAAGATCCTGTTGCTGAACGGGGAGATTTTGGAGGACTTAATTAATGGAAAAAAGCAAAATCCCAAAAAGCCAGATAGGTCATCGTTATGGCAATTGGCTGATTACCGGTGATGCCCAGCGGATTGGGCGAGACCTTCGTTATCCCTGTAAGTGCAATTGTGGGACGGTGCGGATGGTGTCTGCCATCACCTTGCGTAACGGAAGCTCAACCAGTTGCGGCTGTCTTATTCAGAAGGATCGCCGCACCCGATGCGGCGATGCGGAACTTTTGGCCACGCCACCTGATGTGCAGAAGATCTATCAGCTTATCAGCCGGGGCTGTCTCCCTCCGGCTGATCAGTTCTCCCTGATTGATGGTTCTCCGGCCTGGACCCTGCCGGCCATTGCCAAAATTGTCGGTATCCGGTCATCAGAACTCATTAGCCACCTGCAAGCAGCGAGCCCACGATTTACGGCCAACCTCAGTGACGGGGCTGAATCAGGGATGTGACCTGGGTTTCTACAGAATTTACAGACCGATGCCGCCTCCTGGCCGCAGGTGGCGGCGATCCCTCAGGATGATTCCAACCCTCAGCCGAACAGGTGCAGTTTCTCGGCTAGAGTGAGGGCGATTTCGATGAGAATCAGGATGATGATGTACCATTCGAGACGGTGGCCCTGCCGGTTGTTAAGCAGATCCAAGTAGGTTTCGGAGATGCGCCAGAGCAGATCCAGCTTCCGCGACAGGATCAGATCACGGTCATGTAGCTCGTATTCGCTGGCCAGCCGTTGATAGAGGCGGTCCAGCCAAGGGCTATCCCATGTGAGATCCGGCTTTTCGCTGACTTCGACCCGGCCTACCGTTCGCGTCAGTATGGTCAGCGCCTTGCCGACTTCGTTGATCACATCCCGGCCTTTACGTGGACTAAGCCCCTGCCGGAGACGTTCGATGAGGGTCTCCAATCGCTCGAAGGCACTGGCGACCGTTTTTTCGTAATGAGCAAGAACCACGCTTTTAGCGAGGATCTGGGCAATGATCTGTATACGCTCAATAGAGGCTTCGACGATCACCAGCTGGCCATCGGCGTTAACCGAGTCGTACTGATCGGGATCAATCACAAGTTGAGCCTGTTCGTGCTCGGGCTGGTCTACTTCGCCGGTAATCCGTGACCTTAGCCGCTGTAACCAGCGCCGCTCGTCACATTCGTCCAATCCTATGCAGACGACTGCTCCAAAGCGGAAGGCAACAATCCATTTCAGGGGAGCAATCGCCAGCGTTAGTGGGGCGTGGGCAACAGCCCGATTCGGTTCAAGTTCGCGCAGTTCGAGACGCGAGCCGAGGAACCAGGCGCTGATTTCGAGCGTGTGGATGGCCGGGGCTCGCCAGGTAGTCAGCCGGTAATCAGAGTAGGGGCTAACTGGCTGGCCGGCCAGACACCAGTTTTTCAAGACGTCCCAAAATTTGAATGAGCTGCTTGTCGTCCAGCTCCAGCAGAGCAGCCAAGCCCGCACGCACCAGCTCGCCCTTCTTGACCGCATGTCCCGCCTGCAGGCAGCGGGTTTTGAGTGTATCTATGGCGGCATACTCCTGTGGCGGGAACTTGAAACTATCTCGCACCAGCTTCTGTTTCCTGGTTTTCTTGACTTTCTCTGGCTCCTCGGCTGAAGGAAGCACGGGCGGCGTGGTAGTTGTGGCTTGCAAGGCCTGCGACAGGGAGGGTGTCGTGGGCTTGGCGGATTTGGTCCTGCGGGGCTTTGCTGCCGCCGCCGTCTTTGCACCCTCGCTGGCTGGAGGGTTAGCCACAGGCACAGTCTTGCTGGATTTGGGGTCGTCTTTGCTCATGTTAGCTCCGGGATATGAATGGACACGGACTTTCGGCCAAAATGATATAAACAATTTATACCTTTGTCACGCGGGGCACTGCCAGCACCCAGACGGCAAGGCCCATTCTGATTGCAGCTGTCCGGCGTGTACACCATCGCTGCCTTGATCGTGTTCGCCAAGCCCAAAGCCAGATGCGTTCGACGCCCACTCTACCCATCGTCCAGCAAGGCGGCCCCAACAACCAACCGCGAGCAGCGCTGACAAACTAACATCAACCGTCATAAGCACGTAACAAACAGAGCCTAACATTGGCAAGTGAAGTAACTTTTGTGCATGTCTCTTCCTCAGCCCGCCTGCGAGGCGGGCTCTTTTTTTGGTCACAACACTACATGGACTCAGTTATCTGGAACATTCTCGTCCATCATCCCGAAGATGAATGGCTGGACCGCTGCTGCTCGGCACTGCCTCTGGTTTCAGATGGCGAAATTCTCACTGTCATCCAGCACTATTTCTGTGACGACGTTGAGATACTGATTGAAGACTGACGCACCGGAGCATCAGCCCGCGCCCGCCCCTAGCCTGACTGGTCATTGCACATGACGACACCTAACCACTACCGCAGCATTTTCATCTCGGACCTCCATATCGGCTCCACCCAATGTCAGGCCGACGTTTTGCTTGACTTTCTCAAGTACAACGAAAGCGAGCAGCTCTATCTGGTTGGCGACATCATCGACTTCTGGGCCCTGTCAAAAAAGGTCTACTGGCCACGGGAGCACAACACCATCATCCAGAAGGTTCTCCGCAAGGCCCGGCACGGCACCCGGGTGATCTATGTACCCGGCAACCACGACGAAAACGTCCGCGAATACGACGAGTTTGTTTTCGGCGACATCGTCGTCCGGAACTCTATCATCCACGAAACCGTGGACGGCAAACGCCTGCTGGTGGTGCATGGCGACGAATATGACACTATCGCCCGCTATCACAAGTGGATTGCCAAACTCGGCAGCAAGGGCTACGACGTTCTGCTCGAACTGAATCGGCTACTGCGGAACCTGCGGCGCATCCTCGGCATCCAGTCGCATTTCTCCCTGGCCGCCTTCGTCAAATTCAAAGTCAAGAATGCCGTGCAGTTCATCTCCGACTATGAGGAGAGCATCGTCGCCACCCTGGTGGATGAGGGTCTGGACGGCGTCATCTGTGGTCATATCCACCATGCGGAGATCAAGGACATGGGAGGCTTTCTCTACCTCAACACCGGTGACTTCGTCGAAACCTGCTCTGCCATCGTCGAGCACAACAATGGCCGTCTGGAACTGATTCGCTGGCAGAAGCGGGACCCGGTGCCGGACCTGTCACCGGCACTGGCGGGTGGAGCGCCATGAACCGCAGCTTCCCGACGATTCTGACTGCGCAGTTCTTTTCCTCCCTGGGTGACAATGCGCTGCTGTTTGCCGCCATTGCCCTGCTGAAGTCTCTCGACGCGCCGGCTTGGCAAACGCCCGTCCTGCAGCAGTGCTTCGTCATCGCCTTCATCCTACTCGCGCCTTTCGTCGGTGCCTTCGCCGATGCCTTGCCGAAGGGAAAGGTGATGTTTATCAGCAACACGCTGAAGATGCTGGGCTGCTTTGCCATGTTGCTGGGCCTGCATCCGCTGCTGGCTTACGGTGTCGTCGGTGTGGGTGCCGCCATCTATTCACCAGCGAAATACGGCATTCTGACGGAGTGTCTCCCAGCCAACCGGCTGGTTTGGGCCAATAGCTGGATGGAAGGGCTGACCGTGGCGGCCGTGATTCTGGGTGCCATCATTGGCGGTCTTTTGATCAGCGATCATCTCAATCTCATGCACCCGTTGCCGGTCAGTCTGGAGTCCCTGCTGGGCGCAAATGCCCAGCCCAAGGCAGCCATTCTGATCATGCTGGTGCTGTATTTCATCGCGGCGGTGTTTAATGCTTTCATTCCCAAACTGCCGATCGAGCACAAACTGGAGGGGCGTAGCCCCATATTCCTGATCCGGGATTTCTGGCACAGCTTTCGGGCATTGTGGCAAGACCCGCTCGGACAGGTGTCGCTCGCGGTCACCTCGCTGTTCTGGGGTGCTGGCACAACCCTGAGATTCATTATCCTGGCCTGGGCCGCGTCTGCCCTGGACATGGACCTGGAGCACGGCACCCAGCTAACGGCACTGGTCGCGGTCGGGCTAGCCTTAGGTTCGGTGCTGGCTGCCCGATTCGTTCCACTGGAACATGCCGTCAAAGTGCTGCCACTGGGCATTGCCATGGGCGTGGTGGTCATGAGTATGGTGCTGGTACATCAGCTATGGCTGGCCGTACTGATGCTGATTCTGGTAGGCACGCTGGCTGGTAGCTTCGTCATTCCCATGAATGCCCTGCTACAGCATCGCGGACATCAACTGATGGGATCTGGCCACTCGATCGCCGTACAGAACTGCAATGAAAACCTCTCCATCCTGCTGATGCTGGGAGCCTATTCGTTGATGGTGAAGGCAGAGCTGAGCAGTTATGCCGTCGTGCTAGCGTTCGGCGGTTTCATCGCCTTGAGCATGACCGTCCTCAGCAGAATCCACCGTCATGACCAGGATTGATGCCCATCGGGGTTTACCCCCAATACAGCGCTGATGGTCAGATACCCGCTGTCGCGCATGGCCCGCTCGCGTTCGGGCCGACTGCCACCCCGTGCGCCGGCAGGCGAAGGCTGCCGGGTCCTGATCATGTCGGTGGCCGCCGGTGCCGGCCATATCAAGGCCGCCGCCGCCCTGGAAAAAACCTTTTTGGCCGATCCGCGAGTCAGCCAGGTCATCCATCAGGACGCCCTGGTCTACACCAACAAGCTATTTAGAGATTTCTACTCAAAGTTCTACCGGTCTCTGGTCGAGTCCGCGCCGAATTTTCTTGGATGGTGGTACAAATCCAGCGATGAACCCTGGCGCACGGACACCATGCGTCACATGATCGATCGCCTGAACACCCGGCCACTGGTGCGATTCATCCGCGAGTTCGATCCGCACATCACGGTCTGTACTCATTTCATGCCGGCTGGGATCATTTCACATCTGATTGCAACGGGCCGGCTCGATGCCCGGCTGTCCATTGTCGTCACTGATTTTGACTTTCACGCCATGTGGCTGTCTCGCGCCTTTCAGCGTTATTTCGTGGCGCTGGACGAGACCAAAGCCTCTCTGACTGCGCTGGGCCTGCCCGCCGACCGGGTGACGGTCTCAGGCATTCCCATTGACCCGGCTTTTGCCATTCCCATTGACCGTCAGGCTCAATGCCGGCGGCTGGCGCTGAATCCAGCCCGGCCGATCGTGCTGCTGTCAGCCGGTGCCGCCGGTTCCGGATCGGCGGAACTCATGGTCGAACGCCTGCTGACGCTTGATGCCGGAGTGCAGATCGTGGTCGTCTGCGGCCACAACACGGACCTGAAACAGCGGATTGAAAAGATCGTCAGCGAACATGCCGGCCGTTTTCGCGTGCTGGGTTACACCGATACCATGCCAACCCTGATGCAACTGGCCGATGTGCTGATCAGCAAGCCCGGGGGCATGACCTCCGCAGAGGCATTGGCCGCCGGGTTACCGATGTGCATCGTCAATCCCATTCCCGGACAGGAGGAACGTAACAGTGACCATCTGCTGGAGGAAGGCATTGCCATTAAATGTAACGATCTGGGTACGTTGGCCTTCAAGATTGGGCAGCTACTGGAAAACCCGGACCGGCTGGCTGCGATGCGGGCTAATGCCCTCCGCTTTGCCAGACCTCAGGCCGCCCAAACCGTAGTCAACACCTTGCTCGACGAAAATCACAATGTGCCGCCGCTCGCGCTTACCCGGCGCCAACGGTTGAGCATGGTGGCTGGCCGCCGACGTTAGGCATCGCATGTCTGACCGAGATCATCTACCGCCGCTCGCAGGAGAACAGGGACGGCAGGCAGTTCGGCGTCTCCCTGCCACCTGATGGTCAACTTAACCGGAGGTGCTGGGGCTCCAAAAGGCCTGATCTACCGATGACATGCCGGATAAATCCTCTACGATCTTGTCCAGGACATGCGAATCGACCGATGTGGACAATAGGGTGGCGCGTATCTGAATTTCAGCCTGAGTGAATGGCTGGATGGACAGGTTACCCAGTGGATAGCCGGCCAATTCCAGCCGTTCTTCCAATTCATCCCGCACGCGCTTCTGACCAGCCCGCTCACAGATGACACACACGTTATAGGTCACCTCACTCTTCTCGTCATCGATCGGTAAGCGGTTGAGGGTGTTGACCAGCGGCCTCAGCAGGGTGTTGCCGGCTATCACAAACAGTGTTGCCAAAGCGGCTTCCGGAATGAGATCGGCCCCCGCACAAGCACCCACAGCGGCCGCGCCCCATAGGGTGGCCGCCGTGTTCAACCCGCGAATGTTGCCGTCGGTCTTCATGATCACGCCCGCCCCCAGGAAGCCGACACCCGATACGACATAAGCAATCACGTGGACGGCACCCTCATGTCCAGTCAGACGATTGGCCATGTCAACGAAGATCGCAGCCGCAACGGCTACCAGCACATTGGTTCGCAATCCGGCCGTTCGCTGGCGATATTCCCGCTCCAGACCGATAAGCGTCCCCAGAATAAATGCCGTTGACAGGCTTAGCAGGGAATCCTGCAGCGATGAAATACTGACCAGTTTGAACGCTTCCAAAAGTCCTCCGGGGAATTAATTATCGGGTTAAATCGGCAGGATTACTGCTATCGATCGTATAAACATAAAAGGCGGCTTCATCATTTCTTTATCAAAGCTTCATACCAAGGTCACACTACTATTCTAAATTCAGCATGAAAGGCATGGCGCTCATGCTGTCAATACGCGACCACCATGGCAAACCCATGCAGGTTTCATCTATCTGATCTCCCATTCAAATATCGAACTTCTGGATGAACAATCACACCGCCAGAATAGTATCGACAGAATTGGTCTTCAGACACAACCATCGCCGCTTGATGGAACATTCATGTTGATCGCATTGCCTGCAAACTTGCTCGGGACATTACTCATCTTGGCGTGCATGATTTTACCGCAGCGTGCGGCCGCCGTGTCTCAGGACGATCACGAATATACCGGGGTAGTAGACTACTTCAGCCAAACCCAATTTCACGGAAATCTGAGAGCCTATTTCTTTGAACGGGCCTACAGCAAGGATACCGCGCTTGATCAGAATGCCTTTTCACTGGGCGGTTTTGCCGGGTTGGTCACCGCCCCCTTTTACGGCTGGCAAGCCGGTTTGACTCTGGGTGCAGCCAATAGCCTGGGAGTAAATCCCGAAAACCCCAAACAGGTTGACGCCACCCTGCCGGCCGGCACTGTCTACACGCTGACCGAAGGGTATCTGCAATGGCAACACCGCTATTTCCTGGTCAGAGGCCCGGATCAGATCATTGATGTGCCCTGGATCATGGCTTCTGATTCACGCATGAAACCCTCGGCTTATCGTGGGGTATATGGTGAGGCATACCCCTTTGCGGATTTTGAGCCACTCAAGGATCTCTACGTCATTGGCCTGAGTGTATTGGATTTCAATGGACGGGCCGAAGGCACCTTCACCCCAACCAACCTTTATATTCCCGGGCATGCTGGCGGCAGTGGCATTAGTGCACTGGCAGGGCAGGAAACCCCCGGTGCCTCGGCCTTTGCGCTCAAGTATGGCAAGAAGGGAGACAATCTCAATGCGCAATTGTGGTGGCATCAGTTCATCAACTTTTCACAACTCTGGTGGCTGGATGTCAATTACGTCCACAAAAATCAAAGCGGGTTCAATCCGATCTTTGGCATTCAATTCGCCAATCAAACCGCTGATGGCGAAAACACTATCGCCCTGGCAGGGCAAGGCGCGGCAGGCAATACTCAGGCCTATGGTTTTTTGGCGGGTGTCGATACGCCATATGCCCGATTGACGGCGGCATACAATGCTATTACCAGTGAAGCGGGAGCGTTTGCCAATGGAGATTTGCTCTCGCCCTACAGTACGGGTTATTCAACCGATCCGCTGTATACGACTCAGATGATTGGGGGAATGATCGAAAAGCAATCGGCCGGAAGTGCCTTCAAGGTGGCGGCCACTACCTTTCTGCTTGACCAGCAGATCAAAGGCATCCTGTCCTATGCCCGCTATTTCGTCACCCCAACCAGTACCTACCAATCCGAACCGAATGAAACCGATCTTGATATTACCTACAGCTTCTCTACAGACTCAGGTTTGGACGGTTTGTCGATACGGAATCGATTCGGCGTCATGACCGGCAATGTCAACTATGGACACTTCTACTATGAGCGCTTTCAGATCCAATATCAGTTCTAGCGGGAAGCCTCCGGGCATGGCCAGAAAGCCTCACCTGCAACTGGCTTGCTGCTCCCTGGCGCTGACCTGTGGCATGGTATTGTCAGCCTGCCAGAGCAATTATCTGCCGGCTCGTGTGGTTGAAGCCGATGACCGGAGTACATTGGAAGCAGATAAACCGGCCAAGGCACAGAAACCTGTGATGCCCTCGACCGGCCCGGCGGAGGGTCCAGTGACCACCCGGCTGGAAGAAGTGACCGGCATACTGAAATCCATTGACCGGCGGGGCAATCGATTTATCGTTCAGATGGATAACGGAAAACTGCTGAGACTGAAACTCTCAGGCTTGCCGAATAAAAGTCTGGCTGTTCGTGTTGACCAGCGCGTCGGTTTCAGCTTGCAGGAGTCCGTGGAGATTCTGCGAAACCAGTATCTGCATCCGGTTAATGGGCAGGCTGTCGCCCGCGAGCCACCGGGCAGCGGCGGTGAGCGTGAGAATTACAATTCCTATTACAATCGCGCACCTACCGGGCATCATGGCACCCAGTGGGTTGAGGTCATGGACATACCCGCCAAAGTGGTCAAGCTTTACCCGGAACGCTCCGAGATTCGGCTGCTTACTCAGCGTGGCCGACAGTTCACTGTCAGGGTCTCCGACCCCAGCATCGATCTAAGCAAAGTGATGCCCAATGAATCGGTCATCGCACGCTTTCGGGAAATCGACGAAATTTATCCCATAGAAGATTAGGAAGTTTAATCATGCCCAACGCTATCCCTGTCCGCCGGTTTACGCTGTGCCTGTTCTTGGCACCCGCCCTGATGGGCTGCAATCCCGATAGTTATCGTACCTTGGTCAAACCCGAAGAGCTTCAGGAACTTGCACAGGAACCGATCGCCGCCAAGCCCCAGCAGGTGAATGGCGTCGATTTATGGACAGCGGGAATGCCCAATCGCAAATACCGGGTTCTTGGTGTCATCCATGACGTGCGACGCAACCTTGCGTGGCGTCTCCGTACATATAATCAGGATATTGCCCGCGCCATCAGTCGCGCCGGCGGGGATGGCGGCATCATCCTGATGGCCGAGAGCAAGGTAGTCGATCACCAGACAACCCATTGCTCCAGCTTTGCGCCCAATGACCAGGAATGCGGCGACTCCAGCGGTGCCTTGCGGAGACCGGGCAATCCATCAGAAGAGGTTACGGTCTACAGCGAGAACCGGGAGTCCACATCAGTCCCGCTGGAATACAAGGATTCACATATCCTGGTCATCAAATATCCGAATTGAATCCACGCTTATGTGGCGCGCTGAAATGATAACGGCAAACTCAGGATTCGGTGGGATCGGGTAGCGTGTGAAACAGGGCAAATGCCTTGAGATCCCCCCTCTCCACCATCAAATCCAGCTCGTGCACCACCTGACGATGATGCACATCCAGTACATCGTAGATTTCGCGCAGCTTCTTTCTGCGGCGTTTGATTTCAATGGCCATGACAGTCAGGACAATTGCTGACAGCGTGGTAGTCAGCAAAGTAGATATACCTTCCATTCAGGAACTCCGTAAGCAATAGTCAATCAGCCAGCCATCGCTTCCTGTGCGCCCGCACGTATAACCTCTATGGTTCCGGCAAGTCCGTCACGGTGCAACTTTTCCCGAATATCCCGCTCGATATTTACGCTATGGCGATGTTCGGTCAGGAATTGCAGAAACTGCCGCAATGCATCTAGCACCTGATTGGATTTGTGCAGTAACCCCAAGTTGAGATGAAACCCATGAAACTCTTCACCATCCTCATCCTGCCGTTGCTCAAGGTCACGAACCAGGATGATCGGATCCTTGCCAACCAATACCGGGTTGCGCCGAATGATTCCCTGGGATTGTTGACGGGTAAGCACATAGAAGGGATCCCGTCCCTGGAATGAAAAAATCATACTGAAATTGTCACGCAATACTTGAGCCGCAGGTGACTTCCAGCCCGAATCAATCACGAATATCCGGAACCGATGTGGCTCGGCTACCGGCTCATGAGCGCCTGCCCTATTAGATGTCTTGACCTGGGTATTCCTTTTCCGTGAAACCAGTCCAGAAGTACTGGCCGCCTGGGTTGGCCTCTGAGGAGTGACTGTGGGTTCGTTGGCTGTGCTCATTGCGATTACCGAATTCTGGTATTAACCGGGTGGGGGTGGCCTATAGTGTATCGTCGGGGCCTGCATCACCGGATTGCGGGTCAGCTGCCGACGAACTGATTACCCAGTTCAGGTCTCGTTGGGTGGCCTTTTCCATCAAGGCGACCTGCGTTGAGCGTTCCTCTTCATCTGCGCCAGGATTTCGTTGGCGCCAGTCCCCATTTACATCCAGATCCCACGCTTGCCGGTTGTCCTCCAGCATAATTTGCAACAACTCCTTCAGTTGAGCTTTCATTTCAGGAGAAATAATGGGCACGACCGCCTCAACCCGGCGATCCAGATTGCGGGTCATCCAGTCAGCGCTGCCAATATAGAAAGCTTCGTCTCCGTCATTGCTAAACCAGAAGATTCTGGAATGTTCGAGAAACCGGCCAATGATGCTGATAACCTCGATACGATCACTGAGATCCTTGACCCCCGGTCTCAGGCAACAGACTCCACGAATAATCAGCTGAATTCTGACGCCGGCGCTGGATGCCTCATAGAGG
>SXGS01325444.1_pt1 | contig 28847 bp, 27 predicted proteins | sample 3174681 | NCBI WGS metagenome assembly SXGS01 (sample SAMN11356861, study PRJNA531348) | freshwater metagenome | isolation source: freshwater sample F1-80 | place: China: Fuxian Lake, Yuxi | collected 2017-12-25 | reverse complement strand
GCCGCGCCTGCCGCCGCGCCGACGCCGCTCGACGCCGCGGCGCTGCAACGAGTGGCCGCCGAGGTGCTGCGCTGGGAAGACGCGGTCGTGGCGACGGTCCGTCCGCCGGACATGACGCCGGGCGCGCGCATGCGCGCCGAGAAGCGCGTCCCCCGGCACCGCTTGCCGCGTCCTCGCCGGGGAGGGCGGCGATGAGACCGGCCGCCCGCAAGGCCCCGGCCACACGCACGGCCCCCGCCTGGTACGGCCACGGCGAACTCGGCGCCAGCCTGGCACTGGTGTTCCCGCTGGTCCTCGCCTACGGCGTGGGTGCGCTGCTCGCCGGCACCATCAGCACCGTCGATCTCCCCAGCCGCGGCCTGTGGCGACTGTGCGGTCAAGATCGGCAGATCTACCTCCTGGTCTACGCCGCGCTCGCCGTCGGCTTTCTGGGCTGGCTCGGCCGTGGTGGTCGCCGCGCTGCGCTCTCCCTCGACATCGCCGCGCCGGTGGTGATGGAGGCGGCGATCTACGGCCTCACCCTCGCCGCCGTGATCGACGTGATCCTGGCCCGCACGCTCGGCCTTGGCGCCGGCGACGACGCCGTGGCCGCGCTCGGCGCCGGGATCCACGAGGAGCTCCTGTTCCGGCTGGGCGCGTTCGCCGGTCTCGGTGCGCTCCTGGTGCGCGCCGGCGTGCGTCCGCGCGCTGCGTGGCTGGCGGCGCTGGTGGCGTCGTCGCTCGTGTTCGCGGCGGCGCACCACTGGGCGGGCGAGCCCTGGGACGAGCGCGCGTTTGCCTTCCGCGTGCTTGCCGGCGCGGCCTTCGCGCTCGTCTTCTGGTTCCGCTCGCTCGCCCACGCGGTGTGGGCGCACGCGCTCTACGATCTGTACGTGGCGCTGATCAGATGAGGCCTTCGCCCGATGGCGTCAGCTTCATGCTGGTCACGTAGCAGTCGAACTTCATCGCGCGCGTGGTCGCGTCGTCGCCCTTGATCAGCGAGAACGTCTCGGGGCCGCAACGCATGAGATCGACGGTGTAGAGCACCTTGGAGCGGGTCGAGTCCAGGAACTCGATCATGGCGTCCTTCTCGTAACCCGCGGCGTCCTCTGCGGTGTTCTCCTTGCAGACCGCCTCGCGGAACCACCTCACCAGCGCGGCGCAGCCGCCCATGGGAACCGTGAAGGAGAGCTTGGGCATCTCCAGCTTCCCGGTCGGGGTGTACTGGGGGAGCATGAAGCCGCCGGTCTGGTAGGCCTTGGCCCCGACCTTGACGCTGAGCGCCTCGATCGAGGACGCGTCGACGTCCTCCTTGCCGATCGTGAGGCGGAACGCCGAGGACATCCAGTGCTTCTGGCGCGAGGAGTTGGCCGGGGGCAGCTTGGGCGACTTGGCGATGTTGAAGTCGATGGCCTCGGGCTGCACCTTCATCTTGAGGAAGGCGTACTCCTTGCTCTTGGCGTCGAGCTTGGGGAGCGAGAACTCGGTGACCAGCGCGTTGAGGAACTGGTAGGTGTACTGGCCTTCGAAGTTGGTGTCGGCGTGGATGATCTGTCCGGAGAACTTGTTGTGGAGCTGGCTGTCGACGATCTGCTCCATCAGCGTCAGCGCCCACTTCGAGCCGGCCATGCCGAACTCGAGCGAGAGCGGCTCGACCTCGCGCACGCCGGTGTGGCGCTCGCGCAGGTTGTAGCCGGCGTTGGGCTCCTCGACCGTGGCCGCCTTGATCATGCCGCCCTCGGCGACCTTGATGAACGCGGTCTCGGTGAAACCCGGCGCCTCAACCGTGAGCGCGATGTGTTGACCCGCGAAGTGTTTCTTGCTGGCGAAGGACATGAAGCGAACGCTCCAGGATGGGCGACTGGACCCGCATCTTAATACGCGGACTCACCTTGGTACCTCCCCCTCCGCGCGCGATCGCCCGCGAAACCTGGTCGGGGGCATGCCAACCCCGGGGCTCGAGTTCCCAGCCCGGCATCGACTCTGACGAACCGGGGCTTGATTTCAGGGGGTTGGCCGGCGGTCGGTCCGCGCAAGTGCCTGGATCGGCGTTCCAGGCGGCGTCGGCACGCGGGTTGTAGGAGAATCCATCCATGACTCGCCTTCCCAGGGCCCGGTCGTGGGCTCGGCTCGCCGGCATCACCGCCGCCTGGATCTGCCTGGTCCTTGCCCTGACCGCCGGCCGCTCCGAGGCCGACCGCGTGCGCACCACCAAGTCGACCAAGGTCTACAAGCGGACGGGCGAGCAGTCGGGTGTCGTCACCAAGGTCGCTGCAGGCAAGACCCTCACCGTGGTTGCCAAGCAGGGCCGCTGGCTCAAGGTTCGTGTCAACGGCCGAACCGGCTGGGTGACGCAGTCGAGCGTGGTCGCGCTCGAGGCTCGCGACGTTCCCCGCAACACGCGGCGCCGGCCGTTCGTCGACGGGCGCAGCACCCGCCGCGGCTGGTCGGGTGGCGCTCCGGAGGATCGCGTGGGTGGCGATGCGGTCGAGGACGATGGCGGCGACGGCCGCGAGGCCTCCGAGGGCGATGACGACGACGACGAGACCGGTCGCGGTTCGCGCGCCGATGACGACGACGACGATGATGACGGCGACCGCCGCCGTGGTCGCGACGACGACGACGATGACGACGACGATCGTGGCGACGACGATGACGATGACGCCGATGACGACGCCGACACCCTGCGCATGGTCACGGTGACCGCCAAGAAGGCCAAGCTGTACCCGCGCATGTCGAAGAAGGCCAAGCCGCTCCTGACCGTGAAGCGCGGCGCGCAGCTGATCGTTCTCGACGAGGCCGAATCCGGCAAGTGGATCCGGGTCGAGGACGACGAGGGCGCTGCCGGCTGGATCCTGGCCGACGCGGTCGGTGCCTCCGACGGCGGCGGCGACCGCAAGAAGCGCGCGTTCGGCGCCACCACCCGCCTCGGCTTCGCCCAGGTCGGCGGCAAGTTCACCTCGAACGCCACCGCACCGGCCGCGGCCGAGAGCCCGCCACCCGACTACGACTTCGGATCGACGGCGGTGAGCCTCGCCGTCGGGGGAGAGCTGGTGATGGCCTACAAGAAGGACTACTTCCTCGGCGCCGGGCTCGACTACCTCGGCTGCGTCGCCACCCCGGGCATCCGCTACGCGGCGGGCATGATGGCCGAGGACATCGGCTTCAAGACCCACGACATCGATGTCCGGCTCCTCGGTGGCTACGACTTCCACAAGAAGAGCGGCATGACCGCCTGGGTGCGGCTCGGCTATCACTACGGCGTGTTCGCCGTCGGCAACCTCAACAACCTGGCCAAGATCCCGGCCGAGACCTTCAAGGGGCCGACCTTCGGCGTCTCGATGCGCATGCCGCGGCTGACCAAGAAGATCGGCGCCGAGGCCGCGCTCGACGCGATCTATCCCGGCAGCCGCAAGCAGACCCAGGGCATCGAGGACGGCGCCGTCGACAAGGCTCAGGCCGCCACCATCAACCTGCTCGGCATGTACGACTGGAAGGGCGCCTGGAAGCTGGGCGCCGGTTATCGGCTCGGATATGCGGCCACCAAGTGGACCGGCGCCTCGGTCCGCGTCGTAGGTGCCGACGGCCCGGCGACGTCGTCGAAGCGCACCGACATCTCGCACGTGGTGACCGTCGGGCTGAACCGCGCGTTCTGACCGCCGCGCGTCCTGACCGCCGCGCGTCCTGACCGCCGCGTGTTACGCTCGCTGCGTCGATGCCAGAGGACGTCGCCGCCGAATACGAGGGTTACCTGCGGCGCTTCAGCGAGTCCGTCGGGCCGCTCGCTCCCGGCGAGTTCGCCAAGCACCAGGGCCGCCTCATCCAGAAGCTCGGCTTCGAAGAGTTCGAGCCCCTGTACAAGGAGTACATGGGCCTGGCCTCGCACTACCTCGAGGGCATCGATCGAGGTGACACGATCAATGACCTGGTCGTGAAGCTCATCCGTGACCACGCCGCCAGGTTGATCCTGACCTCGCCGGTGTAGGCGAGCTGGCGGGTCTAGCGGACCCGCGACGTCGCGCTCAGTTGGACATGTCCCGACAGACCTCGGACCAACCCCGTGACCCCGTGCACGCGGAGTCACTGTTGATCGCTCGCTGATCGCTCGCTGGGCTACTGGCGCGGCGTGGGCAGCTTGTCGAGATCGAGCTGCGACAGGGCCAGCCGGATCAGGTGCGACTTGTTGGCCTTGGTCCAGCCCCGTCGCTTGAGCTCGTGCACCTTGGCCTCGAGCTCCTCGAGGTCCTTGGTGTACATCGAGATGCAGATGACCTTGTAGTGGGTAGGGCGCGCCTGCCCGCCCTTCTTGCCGGGCGCAGGCGCCGGTGCGCCGCGCCCGTAGAAGTCGTCGCGCAGGATGAGATCCGCCTCGGAGAGCGGGTCGTGCTGTAGCAGCTTGTCGTCCTTCATGTCGCTTCCTTCCTTCAGGCTGCGACCGTGGTGTCGCCGGTGCTCTGTTGCTGGGTCGCCGTCGAGGCCAGGAGCCAGTCGACGACCCGGTTGTAGTCGGCCGCGCCGTGAGACTGCGGCGCGTACTCGAAGATGCTCTTGCGGTGGCTGGGCGCCTCGGCCAGGCGGGTGTTGTTGCGGATCGGCTCGAGGCACTTCTGCTTGAAGTGACCCTGGAGCGTCTCGAGCACCTCGCGGGCCAGGCGGGTTCGTCCGTCGTAGAACGTGGGCAGGACCGCCGACACCCGCACGGCATGGCCGAGGTGGCGCTCGACGTCCTTGATGGTGCGCAGCACCTGCTTCACGCCGACCAGCGCCAGGTAGTCGCAGGTGACGGGGATGACGACTTCGTCGGCGTACGACAGCGCGTTCTGGTTCAGTAGATTGAGCGAGGGTCCACAGTCGATGACCACGTAGTCATAGCGCCGCGACACCTGCATCAGGTTGAGGCGCTTGGTCATGACCCGCGAGCGCGCCCCCGGCTCCTGACGCGCCAGCCAGATCTCGGCGGCGGCCAGCGTCGCGTCGCTGGTGATCACGTCGAGGTGGTTGCGCACCGGCACCGCGACCTCGGTGGGATCGGCGCTCTCGACCAGCACGTGGTACAGCGACTTCTCGCCGTGCACGCCGAGCGAGACGCCGACGTTGCCCTGCGCGTCGGTGTCGACCAGCAGCACCTTGTGGCCGCGCTCGGCGACGCCGGCCGCGAGATTCACCGAGGTCGTGGTCTTGCCGGTGCCACCCTTCTGGTTGAGCACCGCGATGCGGCGCGCGCGGCGGGCGCGAAACGCCTCGTCGCCGAGGCCGTGCTTGCGGCAGTCGAGGGAACAGTAGTAACCGCGCTGACCGTCCCCGACGACGGCCACCTGGTAGACGAACGAAGGGCGGAACGACGTCCCGCAGGTGCTGCAAAGCTTCTCCATGCCCTTATGCAAGCGACCACACGCGTCCGGGGGCAACTTTTCAGCAGGGACTTTCCCGTTCCCTCTGGCCGGGTCCCCGGCCATTCACCCCTGCCGCGCGTCGCGACGCGTGAGATGGCGCTATAGTCCGGCCGTGGCCCAGCGAGCCAAAGCGACCGGCGGGGGGTACCGCGCGGTGCGCCGCGCGTGCGTCGCCGCGCGTGCACCGCGTCAGGTCGCCGATGATCTTGCGGCGGCGCTCCAACCCACGGCGGGCGCGCTGGTGATCACGTTCGTGTCGAGCGTGCTCGATCCATCGCAGGTCGCGGCCGCGCTGCACGAGCGTCTGGCGCCGGCGCGGGTGATCGGCTGCACGTCGTTCGGCGAGATCTCCGGACCGGCGTCGACCCAGACCGCGGTCGGCCTCTTGCTCGACGGTGTCCGGGTCAAGGCCGGCGTCGGGCTGGCCGCCGAGCTGTCGCGCGGGCCGATCCAGTCGGCGCGGGCCGCGGTCGCCGACGCCGCCCATGCGCTCGAGCTCACGCCCGACGAGCTCGACCCGGCGCGCCACGTGGCCATCACCCTGGTCGACGGCCGCTCGCCGATGGCCGAAGGCTTCTGCCTGGGTACGGCGGCCAGCGCGCCGCGCATCGGCTTCGTCGGCGGTGCCGCCTCGGACGCCTACGACGTGCCTCGCGGCACGGTGCCCGGCACCGATCTGCGCATGGCGGCGGTGTTCCACGGTGGCGTCGCGCACCGCGACGCCGGCCTCGTCGTCGTGCTGGCGCCGCAGGGCTCGTTCGAGGTGATCACCTCGGAGCACATGATCCCGACGCCGCTGCGGGTCGTGGTCACCGGCGCCGATCCGGTGCGCCGGCTGGTGAACGAGCTCGACGGCTTCCCGGCCGTGAAGCGCTACGCCGAGGTCATCCGGGCCGCGGGCGCCAACGGTCCCCTCGACAACGCGCTGGCCGCGCGCTTCCCGTTCGCGATCTACGTCGGCGGCCGGCCCTACGTGCGCTCGGTGTCGGGCGTGACCGGCGACGAGCTGCGCCTGGCCGCCGCGGTCGACGAGGGCGCGGTGCTGCGCATCATGCGTCCTGGCGACATGGTGGCGCAGACCCGCGGTGCGCTGGCCGGCGCCAACGCGCGCCTGGGCTCACTCGATGCCGTCCTGGCGTTCTCGTGCCTGGGGCGACACCTCGAGGCGGTGAGCCGGGGCGCCACCGGCGCCCTCGACGACGTCTACGCCAGCTTGCCGGTCAGCGGCTTCCACAGCTTCGGCGAGCAATCGGGGCCGCTCCTGGTCAATCACACGCTTGCCGCGCTGGCCCTGGGAGGCTCCGATGCCTGACGGCAACGATCGCGCGGGACGCGGTGGTGGGCGGCGGCGACAGCGACCGTCTCCCGACGCCGGCGTGGCCGGAACCAGCGATCCCGTGGTGCGGCTCGAGCTCGAGCTGCGCGCTGCCCGCCGGACGATCGAGGTGCTGATCGCTCGCTCGGAGCGCAAGGCGGCGGTCCCCACCCAGGCCGAGCTGTTCGAGGTCGCGGCCCGCATGGAGCAGCAGATCGAGGAGCGGACCCGCGAGCTCGCCGACAAGCGCGCCGAGCTCGAGGCCATGACCTCCAACATCGATCAGGGCGTCCTCCAGCGCACCCGCGCGCTCGCCGAGTCCGAGGCCCAGCTCCTGCGCAAGAACGCCGAGCTCGAGCGGCAAAGCCAGCTCAAGGCCGAGTTCATCTCGATCGTCGCCCACGAGCTGCGCACTCCGCTGGTCAGCATCGTGGGTTACCTCGACCTCCTGGTGGAGAGTCGCTTCGGCGATCTGACCGAGCCGATGGAGCGGCCGGTGGCGTCGATCCGGCGTAACGCCCACCGGCTCAAGCGGCTGGTCGACGAGATGCTCGACTTCTCACGCCTCGAAGCCGGCAGGGTGCGGCTGGTGCGCGAGCCGCTGGCGCTGGGTGCTGTCGCCGACGACGCCATCACCGAGCTCACGCCGCTGGCCCAGGCCAAGCGCCAGGAGATCGTCGCCGACCTCGTGCCCATCGCCGACATCTCCGGCGACGCCGACAAGGTGCACCAGATCATCGTGAACCTGCTCTCCAACGCGATCCGTTACACCCCCGAGGGAGGCGAGATCCGCGTCTCCGTGGATGACGCGCCGGCCGCGACCTACGCCGGCGACTGGGCTCGGCTGCGCGTGCGCGACAACGGCATCGGCATCCCGGTCGCTCACCGCCACCGCATCTTCGAACCGTTCACTGACGTGCAACCTGCCAAGCACCACACCTCGTCGGGACCCGACTCGGCCGGCCTCGGCCTGTTCATCGCGCGCGGACTGGTCGAGCTCCACGGAGGGCTCATCACCGTCGAGTCCGAAGAAGAGCGGTTCACCGAGTTCACGGTGCTGCTCCCACGTCTGGCCTGACGGCCGGGCGACTACTTCTTCTTGGCCGGCTTCTTGGCCGCGGGCTTCTTGGCCGCAGGCTTCTTGGCTGGCGCGGGCTTCTTGGCCGGCGCGGGCTTCTTGGCCGGCGCGGGCTTCTTGGCCGGCGCGGGCTTCTTGGCCGGCTTGGCGGCCTTGACCGGCTTCGCAGGCTTGACCGGCTTCGCAGGCTTGGCCTTGGCAGCCGGCGCCGGCTTGGCCGGCGCAGCCACCTTGGCCTTGCCAGCCTTTGCATCGGCCTTGGCGCCCTTGCCGGTCTTCGCTTTCTTCTTTTCCTCGGCGAGCCGCGACGTGACGACGCGCTGGCCCTCCTCGGTCTTGGCGGCCGCGGCGTTGCGGGCTTTCTCGAGGGCGCCGTTGACGTCGGCCTCGGTGCGGACCGAGATGGGTGCGCCGCCGTCGTCCTTCTTCTTGGGACGCTTCTTCTTCTTGGCGTCGCGCGGCGGCGGGATCTCGCTGATGCCCGGCATCTGCGTCGCCAGGTCACCGCGGTTGTGAACCAGGATGCGAGGCTCCGGCTCGTCGCGGAACACCATCGCGACCTTGTTGTCAGGCAGCAGCTCGATCACGAACCCGATGTCGAACTTGGGGTGTGCGACGACGTCGCCGATCTCGTAGGTGTCGCGGATGGAGTAGGGACGGCAGTTGGCGAGGTCGGGCTCGGTCGCCCGACCCATCGCTTCCTTCCATGTGGCCTTCGCCGAGGAGGCCCGCTTGGGCGCCGCGGCCGTTTCTGGACCGCCCTCCTCGGGACCGTCGCCGCGTGGCTTGCGGTACGCGTGCACCTCGCCACAGACCACGCACTGGACGCGGCGAACCTCGTCCTCGTACATGCTGATGATCGTGTGCGTGGTGTCGGCTTTGCACCGAGGCGACGGGCAGTACGCCTCGATCTCGCCGCCCACCTCGTCCACGTCTTCGTCAAAGATAGAATCCATGGGTGGCTTGCCTAAGTGCCTAATTCCGCTCCGCTCCGGACCCCAATCCGGAATCGGCGCTCACGTTCAGTCAGCGTCCTAACACGGACAGCGCTTCACGAGCAACCATCCCCACTTACAAGAAGCAGCGCGGGATCGCGATTTCGGCGTGGTATGAGGATCCCGCGGGATGCGCCGTCTCCTGGTCATAAACGCGATTATTTTCGCCGTTTTGGCGTCCGCGGCGGCCCTCGCTTACTACGGATACAGCTACACCGCCGAGGCCTCGTCGCGCGAGCGGGCGATCATCCAGGACACGATGCGGGAGCTCGCCGAGGAGAAGATCATCGGCATCGAGACTCCGATCCTGGAGGTCGACGAGAAGCTCTTCGCGTCGATCGATCCTGACCGACTCCCTGATCTCGCCGCACTCGTGCACGATCTCCAGGCGCCGGTCGTCTCGGTGTTCGTGCTCGGTCCGGATTTCCGCGTTCTTCCCAGCGGTTACGTGTCGGACCCGGTGACCCGGGGCCCGGCGTTCCTCGCCTTCTTCGAGTCCGAGGTCGTCCCGGCGCTCGAGCTGCGGATGCTCGCCGAGGGCACTCGCGCCCACCAGCACCTGACCCTGGACGGCAGCCCGTACCTGTTCGCGTACTCGCGGCGCAGCCACAACGGCCGCGCCTACTACGTCGTGGTCGAGGCCGACGTGGTCCACCTGGTCGCCAACGTCTTCCCTCAGTTCTTCGGCGTGCGCTCGCCGCGCCTCTACCAGGTGGTCGACGAGTCCGGCGAGCTGGTGTTCGGCGTGCCGTTCCGCGAGCGCGGCGCCGCGGTGATCGAGCTCCCCTTTGCCGAGACCTTGAGCCAGTGGCGGTTGCGCGTGGCCCAGCGCGACGCCGGCACCCAGGCCGCGCGCGGCCGCCGCACGGTCATCGACATCGTCCTCATCGGGCTCGCGCTGGCCGTGATCACGTCGGGCCTCGCCATCTTGCTCTACGCCGTGCGCCGCGAGCGCAAGGCCAACGCGCTCAAGAGCGACTTCATCTCCAACGTCAGCCACGAGCTCAAGACGCCGCTCTCGATCATCAGCATGTTCGGCGAGATGCTGGCCGCGGGCCGGGTCAAGACCCCGGCCCAGGCCACCGAGTACGCCGAGGTGATCTGGCGCGAGAGCGTGCGCCTGGCTCGCCTGATCGACAACGTGCTCGACTTCGCCAAGATCGAGCGCGGCGTCGACATCTACGAGTTCGCGCCCGGCGACGTCGGCGAGATCGTCGCCCGCGCGGTCGAGCTGTCGACCCATCGCCTCGCCGCCGCCGGCATGACCTGCACGGTCGAGGTCGACGAGGACCTGGCGCCGGCGCGGGTCGACAACAACGCGCTGACCCTGGCAGTGCTCAACCTCATCGACAACGCCATCAAGTACGCCGCCGACGGAAAACGCATCGAGGTCGCGGCGCACGGCCAGGGCCCACACATCGTCATCACCGTGCGCGATTTCGGCCCGGGCATCGATCCCGACGAGCACGAGCGCATCTTCGAGCGCTTCTACCGGGCCCGCGCGGTGCGCCTCAAGCCGATCCGCGGCTCCGGCATCGGCCTGGCGCTGGTCGAGCGCATCGCCGCGGCTCACCACGGCGGCGTCAAGGTCGACAGCGTGCCCGGCCAGGGCGCCACCTTCACCCTCTGGCTGCCCGCCGAGGCCGCTCGTGATATGACCGCCGCGTGAGCGAGAGTGCCCGCAAGATCCTCGTCATCGAGGACGAACCCGACATCGTGCGCGGCCTCACCGACGCGCTCGGCTTCGAGGGCTTCGAGGTGCAGGCGTGCGGCACCGGCGGGGCCGGGCTCGACGCGGCCGCGGCGTGGGAGCCCGACCTGGTGCTCCTCGATCTCATGCTCCCCGACGACAACGGCTACCGCATCTGCGAGGCCCTGCGCGAGCGCGACCCGGTGGTGCCGATCATCATCCTCACCGCCAAGGCCCAGGAGGCCGACAAGGTCCGAGGCCTCGACTCCGGGGCCGACGACTCCGTCACCAAGCCGTTCTCGGTGGCCGAGCTCATCGCCCGCATCAACGCCATCTTCCGGCGCCAGGCCCGCCTCGCCGCCACCGACGAGGCCTTCGCCATCGGACCGTGGACGGTCAACGCCCGCAAGCACACCCTGACCAGGGGACGGCAGAGCAAGCGCCTCACCTTCTACGAGCTCGAGGTCCTCAAGCTCCTGCGCGAGCGCGCCGACGACGCTGTTTCCCGCGACGAGCTGCTCGAGAAGGTCTGGGGTGTACAGGGATCTCCTACCAACCGCACGGTCGACAACTTCATTGTCAAGTTGCGGCGCAAGCTGGAGGAAGATCAGAAGAATCCCCGGCACATCCTGACCGTGTACGGGTACGGCTACAAGCTCGTACCCTAGGCGTGACCGCCGGTTTGTGGAGGGTCGCGACTGGCTCGCGTACAATTTCCGGGATGACGGAGGGCACCTCCCAGCCCTGCCCCGCGTGCGGGATCAACGTGATGATCGGGTACACCAAGTGCCCGAAGTGTCACGTCCCCATGCCCGGCATGGCGACACGTGTGAAGCGTGCGTCGATGGGCGGCGGCACCACCAGCGAGCGCATCGAGGTTCTCGACGCTGGGAGCGGCGGCGGCGGCAGTGGCTGGATGTGGATCGCGGTGATCGTCGTGTTCGGCGCCGGGATCGCCCTGTGGGCCACGCAGCGGGGCAGCAAGAAACCGGTGGCGGTCGGCGGGCAGATCGAACGCGGCTCCGGCGTCGCCACCCAGGCGCCTCCGCCCGAGCAGCCCGACGTGCTGCAGCCGCCGCGCGATCCCAATCAGCCCGATCCGGCGTACGCCGCCGACGCGCTCGAGGGCGAGCTGGCCGGCGAGCGGCTGTACTCGACCGTCGACGTGTTCGGGGATCTGCTCGACGTGCGCTCGGCGTTCTGCGGCGAGGCCCGGCTGGGCGAGATCCTCGCCCGCTACGCGGCCGAGATGAGAGGCGCCGGGGTGAGCCGCGTACGATGCAGCGAGACCCACGGCGCGCAGGTCTTCGAACGACCGTTGTGATGCGCTAACGCGCCTCCGACCTTATCCGAGCCTCCTCGGACCATCTGCGCCGCGCCAGTCGCGGCGCACCCGTGGCGTTTCGATCGTTCGTGTGTCGGCGCGTCAGCCTCGTCCGGACGCTACGCGTCCTCAGATGGGGGACGATCGCGTCCCCCATACCCCCACTCCTGTTTCCGCCGGTCGAAGAAGCGTGCCCGGTCGGATCAACTCGTGTGGGACGCGCGCTATCGTGCGGGACCTTGTCCGCCGAGCTCGACCGTCCTCGCAAGCATCACCGTCTGATCATGCCCCTGGGCATGCGCGTGCTGGTGCGGATGCTGGCCGGTGAGGAACGTACCGACGCCGGCCTCTACCTGCCGGCCGGCGCCAAGGAGGCCCAGGACGAGGCGATGTTCGGCGAGGTGGTCGAGGTCGCGCGTGATCGGCCGACGTCGGAAGAGGTGGCCGAGAACGTCTCGGGCGTGCCCCACGGCGCCAAGGTCCTGTTCCGCAAGGACGCCGGGGTGCGCGTGCCCTGGGACGACAAGCTGCGGCTGCTCGATGTGAAGGACGTCCTCGCTACGGTCGAGGAGCTGACCGACGAAGACGCGCACTGAGACGCGCACCGCGGCGACCCCCGCGGCGACCACCGACCAGGCCGAGGACGACCAGGGCCAGGGCGGCCGCGCTGGCGCCGCCGCGGGAGGTGCCACAGCAGCCGCCGCCGAGCTCGTCGGGCGGCTCGCAAGCGCCAGGATCGTCGGCGAGCGGGTGCGAGCCGCAGATGCCCTGCACGTCGTCGGGCTCGGGCGAGGACTTCTTGGTCTCGCCGCACATCTGGAACGGGTACATCGTGGCCTCGGTGATGACCGGATCGCTGGTCTCGGTGCACAGCGGCACCGCCGCGCCGGTGTGATCGACGCGCGCGGGATCGCCGGGGCCGCGGCAGGTGTGCTCGAGGCCGAGCAGGTGGCCGAGCTCGTGGACCAGCGTGTTGGACAGATCGGCGTCGCATGCGGCGGTGCCGGTGCCCTGGCCGTTGACGGTGAGCCGGAAGGTCACGTTGTTGAGCTCGATGTCGGCGTCGACGATCTCGCCGTCGCGCTCGTCCTCGGGATCGTCGACGAACGTCACCGTGGTGACGCCGGCGGCCTGGGCATTGAAGCAGCGCTCGTCGTCGCCGTCGACCGGAGGCCGGCACCAGCGAGCGTCGCGGATCTTGATCACGTTGACGAAGTCCTTGCCGACCTCGCGATCCTCCGTACCGCCGTCGGCGAGGTCGAGGAAGGAGCAGCCGCCGACCGCGGTGTTCCAGGTCGCCAGCGCCGCCAGCATCGTGGCCTGTTCGCCATCGCCGGCCACCGCGCTGGTCCCCTCCACGCCGCGGATGATCCGGCTACAGCTCTTGGCCCAGTACAGCGGCGTCGCGCTCTTGCGGGTGACCGTCCGTACCGACGGCGCCCGGGTGCCGCCGTCGAGCAGGATGACGTCGTCGGCCACCCAGGTGGTGGTGCCGGCGTGGGCGGCGACGCGCACGCGCAGGCCGGGCTCGAGCGGGACCTGATCGTCCCACACCACCATGGTGTAACCGTCGGCGTGGCCGCCGAGCTGGCTGACCACACGCGAGGTGCCGTCGGCGAGGCGCAGGGTGGCGTTGGTGACGATGCGCGACCCATCGGTGGTCCACCGACCCTCGGTGTGAACCACCTCCGCCGAGAACCATACGGCTTGCGCGCCGGCAGGGCCGGCGGTGGCGGCGAGGATGAGGAGACCGCCGAGGGCGCGTCGCATCGTCCGACGGTAACACGGCGGTACAGATCCGGCCGTCCACGTCCACGTCCACGAATCACGATCACGACCACGATCACGATCACGATCACGACCACGATCACGACCACGATCACGATCACGGCCACGATCACGATCATCGTGCGAGGTGAGCGTGGACGTGAGCGTGATCGTTGACGATCTCGTGACCGTGGACGTCGTCGTGGACCTGGACGTGGACGCTCCGGCGCTCATCCGACGGATTGGAGATAGAGTGGCCGTGATGCCGGTCTCGCCGCGGCTCGATGCCATCCCCGATCGCACCGCGGTCAACGCGCTGTGGCTGATCAAGCTGCGCTGGGCGCAGGTCGCGGGGCAGGCGGGGACGGTGCTGGTGGCGCGCTCGGCGCTGGGCACGGCTCTGCCGATCGGCCCGCTGGTGGCGCTGGTGGTGGTCGGCCTGGTCTCGAACCTGGCGCTCGAGCTGCACCACCGCCGCGGCGGCGTGATCAGCGAGCGCCGCCAGGCCGCGATGATGGCGCTCGACGTCGCGCTGCTCACCGGGCTGCTCTACCTGACCGGCGGGCCGCTCAATCCGTTCGGCTTCCTCTACCTGGTGCAGATCGCGCTGGCTACCGTCATCCTCCACGCCGCGTGGACGTGGGCGCTGGTGGCGCTCTCGTTCGCCGGGTTCGGTCTCCTGCTCGTCGATCACGAACCGCTGCCCATCGCCGATCGCACGCGCATGATCGGCATGTGGGTGGCGCTGGGCGTGTCGTCGGCGTTCATCGTGCACTTCCTGCTCCGCGTCACCGACGCCCTCGCCGCCCGCGAGCACGAGCTGGCCGAAGCCCGCAACCTCGGCGCGCGCCAGGAGCGCCTGGCCTCGCTCGCCACCATGGCGGCCGGGGCTGCCCACGAGCTGGCCACGCCGCTGGGCACAGTCGCGCTGGTGGCCAAGGAGCTCGAACGGGCGCTGGCCGGCAAGGATCCGGCCCTGGTCGACGACGCCCGCCTCATCCGCGAGCAGGTCGGGCGCTGCCGCGCGATCCTCGATCAGATGGCGGGCGGCGCCGGCGCCGCCGGCGAGAGCCTGTCCCACGTCACTGTCGCCGCGCTCCTCGACGAGGCCCTCACCGGCGCCCGCAACGAGCCGCCGGTGGTGCGCCAGCTCGCCGCCGACATCGCCGCCGTCGAGGTCCGCCTGCCGGCGCGTGCGGTGAGCCAGGCCTTGCGCTCGCTCATCACCAACGCCCAGGACGCGTCGCCGCCCGAGGCCCAGGTCACGATGTCGGCGGTGCTGCGCGCCGACGTCCTCGCCATCGACGTGGTCGATCGCGGGCGGGGCATGTCGGACGAGCTCCTGGCCCGCATCGGCGAGCCGTTCTTCACCACCCAGCAGCCGGGGCGCGGCATGGGCCTGGGCCTGTTCCTGGCCCGGGCCGTGTTCGAGAGCCTGGGCGGGGCCATGACCTTCGATTCGCACGAAGGCCAGGGCACGCGGGTGACCGTGACCGTCCCCGTCGACGTGGAGGCCCGGGCCCGGCGCCGAGAGCGTCTCCGCGGCGGATCCCGCGCAACGGCCGCCCCGGGTTCTGCTATCTAACGGTGGCCATGACCGCGGACACCAGCAATCCGTCTCTCTTGCTCGTCGATGACGACGAGGTATTCCGCAACCGCATGGCCCGCGCCTTCGTCGAGCGCGGCTACGAGGTGGCCAGCGCCCATGACTTCGACAGCGCCGTGGCCCTGGCCCGGGGCGAGTCCCCCGAGCTGGCCGTGCTCGATCTGAAGATGCCGGGCAAGAGCGGCCTCGAGCTGGTCAAGGCCCTGCTCGAGATCGATCCCCAGACCAAGATCGTCGTGCTCACCGGCTACGGCTCGATCGCCACCGCGGTCGACGCGGTCCGCCTGGGCGCGACGTACTACCTGGCCAAGCCGGCCGACGCCGACGAGATCCTGGCCGCGTTCGCGCGCGGGCAGGCGCCGCCGCTGGTGCCGCCCGAGAGCGACTACCGCGCGCCCAGCCTGGCCCGCGCCGAGTGGGAGCACATCAACCGCGTGCTCTCCGACTGTGGCGGCAACATCAGCGAGGCCGCGCGCCGGCTCGGCATCCACCGCCGTTCGCTGCAACGCAAGCTGCAGAAGTATCCGCCGAACCGCTGATTTGCGCTCACCGGCCCGTGACGGTGCCCGCGCCCGATCTCGAGCGTACAGTCGGCCCATGAGCGAGCTCGCCCGCCTGATCGACGACGACCGTTCGACCATCGCCGCGATCGGCTCCTATCTCGATTCCTTGGCCGGCGACACGCGCTGGGGCGAGGTCGGCGCGCTCGGCCGCGCCCGCCAGCGCATGCTGTACGAGAAGGCGGCGCACGCGCGGCCCATCGACCTCGCCCACTTCGTCGGCGACGCCGGCGAGCGCGAGGAGGTCATCCACGAGGGCTTCAACACGCTGCCCCTGCCGCCGCCCTTGCGCCGCTTCCAGAAACGCTTCTGCCGCCCGCCGGTCAACGGCCACGGCCCGCGCCTGTTCGGCTACAACGAGGGTCCGACCCGCAAGGTCGTGGGCCCCGGCTTCTTCGTCGCCATCCCCACCGACGGCCGCCCGCACTGGACCGCGCGCGGGCCCGTGGTGGTCGATTACTTCCAGGTCCCCGACGGGCCGGGCGCCGCCGGCTGGCCGACCGTGGTGCCCAACGACTGGCGGCTGCAGCGCTTCGTCTACGCCGGCACCCGCGACTTCATGCGCCGGGTCTCGGCGCACGTGTCGATCGGCGCGGCGTTCAAGGGCGAACGTCCCCTCGACCATTACTTCGTGCTGTGCCGTCGTTGATGTAAGACTTCCCGCTTCATGCGGGCGTTCCGTGCTTGGCTCGCCGATCCGGTCGCCGCCGGCGCTCTGAGCGGCGCGCTGCTCGCGCTGGCCGAGCTGGCGCTGCTCGGCCAGCTCGGCAACGGCAGCCTCGCGGTCGCGCTGTACGCGCTGTTCGCCGGCGCCGGGGCGCTGGTCGGGCTCGCGACGATCGCGACCTACCGGATCGCGGCGCGGCTCGGCCTCGGGCACCTGCTCACGGCGGTGCTGATCGCCGCTCCGTCGCTGGCGATCGGCGTGCCGCTGGGCCAGAGCCTGTTCCAGGGCGCGTTCGCGGCGACCCTGCCGGGCGCGTCGGTGGCGCCGTACGCGGTGCCGGTGCTGGCCTGGATCGCCATCGCCGCGGCGGTCTTTCTCGGCGGAGCGATCCTGCGTGCCGGGCCCGGTTCGCGCGTCGCGCTGGCGCTCGTACTGCTGTTCGCCGCGGTCGCGCTCGATGGCGCCAACCGCCTCATGTTCCGCTCGGGCTACCCCGATCTGCACATCGCGCTCACGTTCGGGACCCTCACCCTCGGGGCGATCGCACTCGGGCTAGGCCTGGGGCAGGGCCGGCCAACGCGCGCGCAGCGGATCGCCACCGGCGCGGTGGTCGTCGTCGGCGCCGTGAGCGCGCTCGCCTTCGGCCTCGATCACGCCGGCGATCGCCGGATCGTGGCCACTCGCGCCGAGGACGCCCGTCACCTGGTGCGGGCGGCGCGGGCGGTGTTCGATCTCGACCGCGACGGCTACTCGGCGCTGCTCGGCGGCGGCGACTGCGACGAGGGCGACGCCGCCCGCCACGCCGGCGCGCGCGACGTGCCCGGCAACGGCAAGGACGAGGACTGCGACGGGACCGACGCGGTGGTGCGGGCGCCGGTGGTCGACGAGGCGGTGGTCCGCTCGCTGGAGGAATGGCGCCAGCGCCCCGCCATCGCGGCCGTGCTCGAGCGCACCCGGGCCATGAACCTCGTGGTCATCTCGGTCGACGCGCTGCGCGCCGATCAGGTGCCGCGTGATCCGGCGGTGCGCGCCGCCTTCCCGCACCTGTCGGCGCTGCTCGACGGCGCCGTCTGGTTCGAGCACGGCTTCGCGCCCGCGGCCGGCACCGACATCTCGCTGACCAGCTTCGTGACCGGGCGCTGGAACCCGTTCCAGCCCATCGCCACCACCTTGCCCGAGGCGCTGGCCGCCGGCGGCCGGCTCACCCACGCCATCCTGCCCAGCGAGGTGCTGCGCTACGTCCCCGAGACGCTCCTCACCCGCGGTATGGCCTCGTTCGAGCGCATGGTCACCGACGGCGGGCGCCGCGACGTCGGCGATCGTCTCACCGCCGGCGCCACCACCGACCGTGCGCTCGCCTTCCTCGATCGCGCCGGCGGAAACCGCTTCGCGTTGTGGGCCCACTACTTCGACGTGCACGAGCACCGCCAGCTCGACGTGCCGAAGGAGCTCCTCGCCGCGGTCGACGATGGTGGCCGTGGCGACGTCGGCCGCGCCTACCGCGCGCTGCTCAAGAACGTCGACGGAGAGGTTGGCCGCCTGCTCGCCGAGCTCGAGCGGCGCGGGCTGGCGGGGCGCACCATCGTCGTCCTCTTCAGCGACCACGGCGAGAGCCTGCGCGAGGATCCGCGCCTGCCCGACAACCACGGTCTGGTGGTCTACCAGGCCCTGGTCCACGTTCCGATCGCGGTGCGGATCCCCGGCGTCGCCGCCCGCATCGACGCTGCGCCGGTGTCGCTGGTCGATCTGGCGCCGACCCTGGCGGCGCTGCTTGGGACCGGCGGCACGCCCCTGGCACCGGTCGACGGTGTCGACCTCATCCCCGAGCTGCTCGACGCTCCCGCCGCGCTGCGCCGGCGCGATCGCGCGCTGGTGATGAACGAGCAGGATCAGTGGGCGGTGGTGGTGTGGCCATGGAAGCTCCTGGTGCGACCCAAGGACGACCTCACGGAGCTCTACGATCTGAGCGCCGATCCCACCGAGCGCCGCGACCAGGCCGCCGCCCGCCCCGACGACGTCAAGGCGCTGCGGGCTCGTTACGGCGAGTTCCCGGCGGTGCCGATGGACCGAACGCAGAAAGGACGGCGGTGGCGAGAAGCACAAGCGCAGCCACCGCCGCGGCCGAGCTCGCCATGAGCAGCACGACCGGCAGCCACCCCGACCACAGCGGCACGATCGGACACACGCGTTCGCCCCAGACCATCGGCAGCCCGCCGCACGCGATCAGCACCGCCAGCGTGCCGGCGATGGGCAGGGCGAGCTGCGCGACCAGGGCGCGGGCCCAGCCGGCGCGGGAGGTGAGCATCAGCGTCACCGCCAGCACGGCCAGCCCGGGCGAGAAGGCCTGGGCCATGTCGAGCCCCTTGGGCTTGTAGATCATCGGCGTCGACAGACTCGGCACCATCTCGATCAGACACAAGGACAGCATCGCCACCGGCCACCACCACGGCGCGGCAGCGAGCCTCTGCCAGCCGGGTCGCGACCACACCGCCCACAGCGTCGCCGCCAGGCCGGCGAGGAGCAGCGCCCACGCGACGACCACTCGGCGGCCCGGGAGGCCGGGCAGGACGTCGTCGTCGTCGACCGGCGCGGCGATCGCCGCCTCGAGGCTTCGCCCGGGCGAGTCGGCAGGCAAGGTCGCGCCCAGCGAATCGGCGATCGCGCGCGACAGGTCGGTGATGTGGATGGGGCCGCCGGTGCCGGTGCGCACGCCGGGGCCGGCGATGCAGGCGCGTACGATGCGGATGGCGCGGGCTTCACCGCCGTGACCGCCGCCGGCGATGTGATCGTGATCGGAGAGCACGAACCAGCGGCTGTCGGCAGGCGCCGCGGCGACCAGGCGAGCCAGGATGGCGTCCGCGTCGGTGGTCGCCGTGCGCCACGCCGCCGAGGCCTTGCCCGCCTTGTGGCCGGCGGTGTCGATCTTGAGGATGTGCACGAACGCCAGCCGCGCCGGACCGGCGACCGCGGCCGCGGCCTCGTCGACCCAGCGCCCGGCCCATCCCTCGGGTAGCTTCTTGTCGAGAGGCGGCCGGGTCTCGGCGAAGCCGAGCGAGTGCACGATGTAGGGATGGCTCTCGGCGATGGCGATCGAGCCGGGCACCTGGGCCGGGATGGCGGCGGCGCCCAGCGGCGGCTTCACCACCTTGCCCGAGTGGAAGAGCACGCCGGTCTGCTGCTGGGCGTGACCGCTCCACAGCGCGAGCTGGATGGGTAAGCTCACCGTGGGGAAGCCGACGTCGAGCCGCAGCTCCAGGCCCCGCGCGCACAGCTCGTTCCACACCGGCATCGCGGCGGCGGTGTCCAGGCCGGCGCCGTCGACGAGGACGACGCGCACGTGGGGCACGGGCCCGAGGCCGGCGCCGGTGCCGGCCGGCAAGCGCGGGCCCGCCGCCGGGGGCGCGTCGTTGCTCACGATCGCCGCGATCACCTCGCGCCGGAAATCGGCGACGACGTAGAAGGCGAGCGCGAGCACGCCGACGATGGCGGCTCGTGCGGCGTCACGTTTCATCGTGAGGAGAGACTATCAGGGCGTCTGACCAGGCCACACGCCCACGATCGATCGATCGGCCGTGGCCAGGACGCCCCGTCCGATCTCCTACGGGCCAAGAGGCCTCGCGTCGCTCGGCTGGGGTGGTCCTGCGTCCGGCGCTGGCGGCAGGCCGAGCGGTTGGTCCCAGGGCGCATCCGGTAGGATCTCGGTCGGGATCAGACGCAGCACGAAGGGCAGGCCCAGGCCGTCCGTGACCAGCGGCATGTGGCCGAGCTGCGAGCGCACGTACACGACGCGAGCGGTGCGCGCCTCGTCCGGGATCGCCCCGTCCTCAGGGAAGCGGTCGATGGTGAACACCTGATCGTCGAGCTCGCGGGCCAGCTCCTCGGTCCAGCGGGCGGTGTCGTCGCCGACGTTGATCAGCCGCCGCGCCGGTCCGCCGTCGATCCACTCCTGCCAGAGGTCGAGGTTCTCGTACATCGCGTCCATCGAGATGATCACGTCGAGACCGGGGTAGCTCATCCAGGCGTGGAGCTGGCGGTAGGCGCCGCTGTGACCGATGGCGACCGTCGCGCCCATCGGTCGCGCCACGCCGGTCGCGCGCTGTACCTCGAGCAGGAGATCGACCAGCGCCGGCCACGACACCTTCTGGCGCGAGCCCGACGGCACCGCTGGCGCGATGAACAGCGCGTTGAGGCTCGACAGGGCGAACTGCTCGGGCAGCCGGTGCTTGACCCAGGCCTTGTCGATGTCGGTGTAGTAGCCGTGGGCGTAGACCACGGTGGCGGCGCCGTCGGGGTGATAACCCGCGGGCACCCAGACGTGCACCGGCCCGCTCGTGGTCTCGAGGCGCCACGATCGTCCGGCGGCGACGGCCCGCTCGAGCGGCGACGGCGTCTGCGGTGCGCCGCCGTCGACGACGCCAGCGACGCCGGCGTCGTCGGCGAGCGTCACCGCGAACGCACCCGCGAGCCCGGCCGCGAGGGCCATGGCGAGTCCGGCGGCGACGCGCTTCACACCGCCATTATGACCCGGGGCGGCGCGTGATCATCAGGTGGTTGTGATCCTCCGCGTCGGGGTAGCCGAAGCGGAAGGGCAGGGCGCGTTCGGGGTTGCGCGCCCACAGCTTGACCATGTCGCGGCGCACGTTGTTCGGGTCCTTGATGAAGTAGGCGCCGACGAAGGTGCCGTACGTCGTCTGCTCGAGCTTGGCCGCCTCGGCGTACGACGGTGGGATGCCCGACGCGTCGGAGATCATCCAGGTCAGGTGGTCGAGCAGGTAGGTTCGGATCTGAGAGAAGTCGTCGTACCAGAGCAGGAAGCTCGCCGCCTTGGTCATGACCGCGACCTTGCCCTTCTTCTCGAGGTGGGCGAGGGCCCGGCGATCGGCGCCCAGGTGCTCGTCGTCGAGGTTGGCGACCACGTGGCGGTAGACCCGCGGCGCCGCGCCCTCGTCGCCGATCGGGCGGTAGGTGATCTCGATGTTGGCGAACACCGACTCCTGCAGCTTCCAGATCCGGTAGACGGTCCCTTTGCCGACCACCTGGCGCTTGGTCCTGGGCCGGGTACCGGCCTCGGCGGCGGCGACCGCAGCGGCGGCGCGCTGATCGAGCTCGGCGCCGGTCAGGTAGCGCATCGAGCCATCGGGCTCGAGGTCGAAGTAGCGCAGGGACGTGGGCTCGAAGCCGTGTACCGCGAGCGCAGCCAGCGCGAACATGATCGTGCCGGGGACGCGGGCGTGCGACGCCGCCATGAGCGACTTGGTCGTCGAGTACGCGGCCTGGTAGAGGCGGCCGATGTCGTGACCGATGAGGGTGAGATCCTCGCCGAGCTGGTGCCGATCCAGGCTGGTGATGGTGCGGATGTCACCGGCCGCCTCGAGGGAGAGCGTGGTGATCTCGGTTGCGTCGGGGAAGACGGTGAGCGCCGAATTGAGATCGCCGCCGCCGAAGGGATAGACCGCGACCTGAGGAAGATCGGCCGGCTGCAGCGGGGCGATGAACGCCTTGGCCTTGTCGACCCACGCCCGGTGGTAACGCGTGTACCGATACTTCATCGACGCGCAGTGCCGATCGATCGCCTTCTTCGGCAGGTCGGCGGCCAGCGGCAGGGCGTTGCCGCAGGCGCCGATGCGGTAGAGCAACTTCACCTCGGCGGCAAAGTCGTCGCCTGCCGGCTGTGCCTGGGCGAGCGCGCGGGTGTTCGAGACGGTGACGAGGACGAGTGCTGTCAGAAGCCTTCGGCGGTTCACGGCGCCGCGGACACTACCAAAGTCGCGGCCAAGTCCGTGAAGCCACGTCGCAGGCCGTCAACGACTGGTGGATCGGTTGTCGAACCTCTGACGGTATGTCAGTGAAGTCAACTAGTTGGAGGTGGCACGAGACTGGAAGTATGGCCGGTCATGCTTCGCCCCGCTCTCCTCGCCGCCCTCGCCGCCACGGCCACCACCGCCTGCAGTCACTCCGTCCTCGTGCACCGCCCGAAGGATCCCGTGATCGACCAGGCGCTCACCCAGATGTGGACGCACGAGATCCAGCGCGTCGCGCAGGACGGCGACTGGTTGCTCGTCCGCAGCTACGCGTCGGTCGGCGACGCCATCGTCGTGCTCACCAGCGGCGAGGAGATCAGCCATGCCGCCATGTACGACGGCAAGACCGGCACCGTGATCGAGGCCATCACCCCGGCGGTGCGTGAGATCCCGCTCGAGGGCCTGGTCGGACGCAACCGCTACGTCATCGTGGTGCGTCCACGCGGTACCGCCGCCGAGAAGCGGGCGTCGGTGGAACGCGCGCGCTCGACCATCGGCACCGGCTTCGACCTTCGCGGCATGTTCGGGGTCGCCGATCGCAAGGACCGCTTCTACTGCTCGGAGCTGGTGTACTGGGCGAGCGGCGTCGCCGACCAGGATCGGGACGACCACTTCATCATCACGCCGGTGTCGCTCATCGAGCACGGCGAGGTCGTGTACTTCAGCGGTCGCCGCGACGATGCCCAGCTCCAGCGCGCAGCTGCCGGCTGGGCCGCCGAGCACGCCCCGGCCCGCGTCGCCGCGCACTGACGGATCAGGGCGGGGCGACCGGCTCGAGCCTGGTCAGGCCCTTCTTGACCACCCACTCGTCGTAGTAGCGCTTCTTCTTGGACCCCTTCTTCACCCGTGCCTGGGCCGTGGCCAGCTCCTCGTCGATGATCAGCTTGAACGAGCCGATGGGCTGGGCGCCGGCGAGGTAGCGGCCGTTGATGAAGAAGGCGGGCGTGGCGCCCACCCCGACCGCGGTGAGCTCCTTCATGTCGGTGGCGACGTCGGTGGGGCAGTCGCCGGCGAGGTCGCGGCGGTAGCGCTCGATGTCGAGCCCGGCTTCGATGGCCAGATCCTCGAGCTGGCTGGCCTCGAACTTGCGGGGCTTGAAGGCCTTCTCCCAGAGGAGCTCGTCGAGCTCCCAGAAGCGTCCCTGCCGGTGGGCGGCGCAGCCGGCGTAGGCCGCGTCAGTGGCGGTCATCGGATGGACGATGAAGTCGCGGTGGACGAGGCGCAGATCGCTGCCGTAGTCGGCGAGCAGCTGATCCATCGTGGCGCGGGTCTTCTCGCAGTACGGACACGCGTACTCGCCGGCGCGCACGATCGTGACCAGGGCGTCGGGCGCGCCGCGGCTGGGATAGCCGGTGACCGCCACCGCGTAGACCGCCATCGGATCGGGCTGCGGGCGTGACGGCCGCGATGGCGGCCGGGCCGCGCCGACCTTCTCGATCCGCTCCTCGAGCTTGACCAGCTTGTCGTAGAGATCCTCGACGCCGAGGTCGGTGAGTCGGCCGAGGTTGGCGGCGAGCGCGGCGAGCTGGGCCTCGAGGCGCAGCAGCGTGCCGTTGAGCTCGAGCTGGCGCTGGGTCTCGCGCTCCTCGAGCTCGGCCACCCGCTTCTCGAGCGTCCGGTAGCGGCCGCTCGACACGCACGCGGTCAGGACGGCCAGCACGACGACGAAGCGCCGGCTCATCGCGGCCTCGGCTTGGGCACGTCGCGATCGAGCACGGTCTTGCGCTCGTCCATGGCGGCGGCGCGGATGCTGTCGTCGCAGATCGAGCGCACGTGGTCGGAGAGCACGTCGGCCACGGCGTCGGAGCAGTTCATGCCGGATCGGTCCTTGATGTACTTCTTCAGCTTGGAGATGACGATCAGCATGTCGCGATCGGCGGCGGTGAGCGTGAGCTGGCCCGCGGCCGCCACGGCGGCGGGCGGCGCCGCCGGCGGGGGCACGACCCGGCGCGGAGGTTCCGGAGTGGCCGGCCGGGCGGCAACCGCGGGGGCCGGGCCGACCCGCGGCGGCGGCGGCGGTGCGTCGCCCTGCTCGCGCTCCCAGTCCTGCTTCGACGGCGACCGCGCCTCGACGGCCCAGGAGTCGCGGTGGCGCAAGGTGGCGACATGGCTGTCCCAGCACGCGACCGAGCAGAACTTGTAGTTGGTGTTGGAGCGGTTGCAGGTGGAGACGTTGCACACCCAGTGTACGACGCCGAACCCGATGTCTCGTTTGCACGCGCTGCAACGCAGCCAGCTCATCCATCCAGTCTACGCGCTCGGCCGCTGGCGGTCACATCCGGGACGATGAGACTCTACGAGCCATGGGGCTCACCGCGTTGACCTACACGCCACCGATCCGTCGTGACGCCATCGGCCGCGTCCTCGACTACGCGCTGCTCGAGCAGGCCAGCGAGCAATACTCGAACGGCCAGCACCTCGAGGCCACGCGCACGGTCTTCCGCCACCTCTTCCCCGACGAGGCACCCGACCTGGCCCAGCCGTTCTCGTTCACCCAGGGCTCGTCGAAGGTGACCGTCCGCGTCGACGACGGCGTCTGCTTCGTGTCGACGCCGATGGTCCGGCTGCCGGCCGCTGGCGGCGGCGTGGCCGCGCTGCGCTACGTGCTGTCGTCGATCAACTGCTCGGGCCAGCTCTTCCAGGGCCGCCTGCGCGGCGACGACATCGCGCTGGAGTTCGCCGACAAGCTCGACGCGCTCCACCCCCACAAGCTGGTCGAGGTGCTGCGCCGCATGCCGGTCGAGGCCGATCGCCACGACGACTGGATGGAGCGGCAATTCCAGTGCACCCCGCTCGATCGCGCGCCCATCGAGCCGCTGCCCGGCGCCGACCTCGAGCGCGCCGCCCAGGTGTGGGCGCTGCACTGGGACGAGGTCGACGAGCTGCTCAAGGAGGAGCTGCGCAAGCGCTCGGTGTGGTTCCTCAACGAGGTGACCGGCTACTGCGTGCACCGCATCCGCTTCGCCCTGCCGCTGTGCGGCAGCGTCCTGCCCCGCCTGCTCGAGGCCGCGCGCACGTTCAACGACGCCGACGTCGATCCGCGCAAGCGCGAGGCCACGCTGGGCAAGACCATCAAGGAGATGAAGGCGATCACCGGCGACGAACTGGGCAAGAGCCTGGGCCACGTCGAGCACGCGCTCAGCCCGCACACCGAGGGCACGCCCGAGCGGCTCTCGGGCCTGCTCGGGCCCGGCCACTACCGCGAGACCATCGAGAAGTACCGCGACAGCGGGTACTCGATCGACGCGGCGCTGGCGATGGTCGGGACCTACTACTACCTGCTCGCCACCCACGCCTGGCCGGCCAACGTCGCCGCCCAGCTCAAGGCCGGCCTCGAAGCCAGCACGGGCAAGCCGTGGCGCGAGGCGGCGGGGATGATGCTCGAGCACGCCGCCGAGCTGTGCAAGGAGTACGTCGCCGACGGCGCCGCAGCGGACGACGACGAGGCAGAGGACGACGAAGAAGCCGACGAAGCATCCGAGGATACGCAGGAGGAAGGCCAGTGAGCGACAACGCCAGTGACACCCCCGTGCCGCAGCTGTCGATCGAGCAGCTCGGCGTCTTCCAGATCTTCACCGGCGGCGGCACCGGCACCGGGTTCCTCATCGCGCCCACGGTGATGCTGACCAACTGCCACGTGGTCGCGCCGTACCGCAAGGTCGCGGTCGAGCTGCGCGATCGCCAGCGCGTGGTCGGCGACGTCCGCCGCATCCACCCGCGCCGCGATCTCGCCGTGGTCGAGCTGGCCGCGCCCATCGACGCCTCAGTCTTGACCGTGGCCTCGAGCGACGGCCTCCAGTCGCAGCAGAAGGTGAACATCGTCGGCTTCCCGGTCGGGCTGCCGCTGTCGCTCACCGAGGGCGTCATCTCGCACCCCAACCAGCTCCTCGACGGGCAGCACTTCGTGCAGACCGACGCCGCCATCAACCCCGGCAACTCGGGCGGCCCCATCGTCGACGCCGCGCGCCAGGTCATCGCCATGACCACGTGCAAGCTGACCTCGGCCGACAACGTCGGGTTCGGCATCCCGGGCTCGGACGTGCGCGCCTTCGCCGAGAGCTTCCGCGGGCAGACCGCCGAGTTCGGCGTCACCTGTCCGTCGTGCGAGGCCCTGCTCGAGAGCGCGACCCGCTACTGCGACAGCTGCGGCTCGGATCTCGAGAGCCTCGAGCTCGACTCGTACTTCGGCGGCGCCGAGGTCCACCCGGTGGTGGCGTTCGTCGAGGACGGCCTGGGCAAGGCCGGCATCGACCCGGTCCTGGCTCGCCACGGCGCGCTCAACTGGTCGTTCTACAGCGGCAGCGCGCCCATCCAGATCTGGAGCTGCTGCTCCGAGCACCTGTGCTTCCTGTCGGGCCTGGCCCAGCCGGGCAAGCAGAACCTGGGGCCGCTGTTCCGCTACCTGCTGTCGACCGAACACGCGCCCTTCGCGTTCGACATGGCGGAGAACATGATCCGGCTCTCGCTCACGCTCCACGCCAGCGACATCTTCACCCACGGCAACCCCGAAGAGCTGACCGCGCGGGTGGCCGCCTTCATCGCCGAGGCCGATCGCATGGACGACAAGCTGATCGCCGACTACGGCTGCGTACCGGCGCCCAAGACCCGGCTGTCGTTCCTCAAGGAGTCGATGAAGTAGTCACGCCCGCGCGCGCCGGCGGCGGCGCCAGGGGACGAGCAGCGCGCCCAGCACCAGCAGGGCCGGCGCGAGGCGGCCGTCGGCACCGCCGGCCTGGCAACAGCCGCCGTCACCCTCGGGCAGCTCCTCGACCATCTCGATCTCGATGCGGCCGCGCGCCGAGCGGGTGGGGTCGGTGGCGTCGATGGCGCGCACGATCACGGCGTCGGGGCCGAGGTAGTCCGCGGCGGCGACCACGGTGAGCCGGCCGCTGGCGTCGATGGTGGCGGTGCCATGGGCTGGCGGCGTCACGATCTCCCAGGTGTAGGTGCGGCCGGTACGCGGGTCGTTGGCGTCGACGCTGATCGACGCGTCGTTGCCCGGCTGCACGTAGAGCTTGTCGGCCTTGGGACCACGGCCGTCGGGGAGGTAGACGGCGGCCTCGCGCTCGACCCAGGCCACGATCTCGCCCTTGTCGGGACGGGTGTAGATGCCGCCCTCGGAGCAGAGGAACTGGTTGTCGTCGTAGCCGCGCGAGGTGATGCCGACGAGGAAGTCGCCGTAGGTGGTGAGCAGGTACATGGGACCGCCCGAGTCACCGGGGCAGGTATCGATGCCGGCGCCGCCGGCGCCGATCTCGCCGGCGGGGCGCGCGCTGGTGTCGCATCCGGCGTGGGCGGTGCAGTCGGCGTCGGTGACCGTACTCTCGGCTTCCTGCATCGCTTCGACGTAGTCGTTGGCGTCGCGATCGACCGCGCCGTAGCCGACGAACTGCACGCGGGCGCCGTTGACGATGTCGCTCTGGACCCAGCCGCTGGCCAGGAGCCGCGGCGCGATCGTCGAGGGCTGGGCCAGGAGCACGATCGCGACGTCGTACTTCTGCTGCGGGTACTGGATCCGGCGCGTGACGTTGATGGTCTCGCCGCGGCTCGGTGCCGCCAGGGTGTTGGTGCCGATGAGCACCGCGTTCAGCGAGCTGTCGATGCAGTGGGCGGCGGTCATCACCACGGTCGGCGCGATCAGCACGCCGGTGCAGCCTTGCTGGCCGTCGAAGAGTACGGCGGTGGCGTCGCGCCACTTGCCCTCGGGGACGGCGCTGCCGCCCATGACCGGGGTGGCGCGATCGTCCGACGGCAGGGGCGCCGGCGCGTCGCCGGGCGCGGCGATGGCAGCCGGAGCGAGCAGGGCACACGCGAGCAACACCGACGGGAGCAGGAGGCGAGTCAGCCGCATGGTGGGACGATCGCACAGTCGCGGGTCGCTCCAGCGCGGAGGTCGCTGGCCGCTTCTGGCCGATCTGTCGCCTCCCTGCCTACCGCGGGCGGCAGTAAGATCCCCTGCGATCTCGCCTAGTAGCGCGGAACCTTGGGGTCGACCTGCAAGCTCCAGGCATCGATGCCGCCGGTCAGGTTGTAGACCTGCTTCCAGCCCTTCTGGACGAAGTGCTCGGCGGCGTTCTGGCTGCGGGGGCCGTGGTGGCAGAAGAAGGCCAGCGGCGTGGACTTGTCGAGGGACTCGATCTCGGCGGCGGTGGCCTCGTCGAGCAGCTTGCTGCCGTCGATCGCCGCGCGATCGCGCTCGCCCGGGGTCCGCACGTCGTAGAGATGCTTGACCGTGCCGGCGTCGAGCAGCGCCTTGAGCTCTCTGGCGTCGATGGCCTTCACCTGGGGCGGGCGATTGGGGTTCTCGATCTTGAAGCCGGCGCCCTTGTCGTTCTCGACATAGTCGATGACCACGCCCTCGGCGCGGCGGGCGCTGGCGGCGTCGACCTGGACGGTGACGCCGTTGGTCTCGATGGTGAGCGAGGTCGGCTCGCGCGGGCCGATGTCGAGGCCGTGCTCGAACCGTCCGTCGATGCCGAGGTGGATGACGTCGCCCTCGCCGGCCTCGGTCATCGCTTCCTTGAGCACCGTGGCGGCGCGGGGCGTGACCGTGACGCTGGGCGCCTTCGCCGCCTGGGCCAGATCGCCGAGCTTCTTCTGCAGCTCGCCGGCCGCGTGCATCTGGCGCACGATGTCGGCGCCGCCGACGACCTCGCCGCGCACGTAGAGCTG
>SXGS01342021.1_pt1 | contig 28885 bp, 14 predicted proteins | sample 3174681 | NCBI WGS metagenome assembly SXGS01 (sample SAMN11356861, study PRJNA531348) | freshwater metagenome | isolation source: freshwater sample F1-80 | place: China: Fuxian Lake, Yuxi | collected 2017-12-25 | reverse complement strand
CCCAACGAAAATAAAGGTCACCGATGAAGAGCTCGCAAAGTTGAAGCTGAAACGCGATAATTTCCACGGCGAGTGGAACTACTCGCTCACGCCTCGAGTCCGAAAGTTGTAAAAGTTATTTGTTCACAGGCCCTTAGTTGCCACGATGAAATGCGATCCAAGCGCCGAAGGCGGCAGAGTAAAGGTCGCCTCCTGCGAATAGGTTTCTCCAACTTGCAAAGCTCCCACATGGGGTAATGCGAAAACCAAGGTGTCAGAATTATCCAGCTTGTCATCCATCGAGACATAGACGGCATCCGCCCACCGCTCGCGGTCGGTAACGACTGCACCGCGATTGGTTACGGTCCAGTTCAACGTCACGATCTGGCCACCTTTGGCCGACGATGGAGCAACGACGTTGGTTACGACCAAGTCGGCCGGAGGCGACAGCAATATGTTGATTGGTACCGATCGAAAGTTACTGCTGTCGATGTCGTTGGGCGCGTCCGGATTAAGGTTACTTTCAAAGGCTTCTTCGTACACATTGTCGTGACTGTCGCTGTAGACCGTGACAAAGTAAGCGCCTTGAGTTCCTGCGGGAATACCGAGATTGACGCTGGACTCGTAAGCTTGACCAATTTGCAAGACGCCACTATGCCCAATGTTGCCGAGGAGAATGTCGCCGCGGCGACTGTTGGGGCGACCGACCGCTTTGGTCAGCCAAACGCTGTCGGTCCACGAACCGGGATGGGTGGGCCCAGCTCCGCGATTGGCGACTTTCCAACGCACGGTGATGTTATTACGGTCGAATGCATCGGTGGGAGCGTTGACGCTGTCCGTGACCAGGTCGGGTGGCGGAATCTCGGTACGATCGATGGCTATGCTTTTGGCAACATAGTTGTTGTCCTCGCTGGGCCATTCGTCAACCTGGCCGTCAACGTCGACAATCGCCACCAGGTAGAGATTGCCACCCAGGTTCAAGGGAAGTGCAGCCGAACTTTCAGTACGATATTCGGTTGGACCGCCCGACGGACTGCCTGGAAAACTGAGCGCCGAACCATTTGACAGTCGCTTGAGTTGTAGAAATCGACCGCTTGGATTGGCCGTTGAACTCAGCCAAACTTCATCGAACCAGCGACTGGCTCCTGTGGGCGTGTCCGCCGTTCCATCGTTGCGGACCCTGAACGCAAAATCGATGACCGTTCCAGAAGTAACGCTGGCAGGCGCTTCGAGATTGACGGCTCGCAAATCGGCACGCGGCCTGGCTTCGATCGCAAATGGATCGCTCTGCAAGAGATTATTCAATTCGCTCGATTCAACGATCGACTTGCCATCATCGATACTGACTACCAATCGATACTGGCCCAGGTCGCGTGGAAATCGGACCAGCTCCGTTCGCGAAATCGATTTGCCCGCAGCTAATCCGACTCCATGGGTGAACGTTGCCAATGGAATCGAAGTACTTGGATTGTTGACCGATACCAGGTACAGTCGGTCAGTCCAGCCATCGGGCAGATCTTGCGGGCCATCATTGATGATCGTCCAGGAAACGGCAAGCTGCTGGCCATCAAAAATTCGCGACGGCGGATTGGTCAATGTTCCGCGCAAATCGACGACTGGAGGAACAAAAGCTGCAATGTCTACCGGCGCCGATCGTCTGCGATTATTGTCAGTGTAAATGAATTCGTAAGGACCACCGGTGGTTACAAACGCGTACACGCTGCCACTGACATCACGCGGGATAGTGACTTTCAAGTTTTGGGTATAGGTACTGTCGACGGCCAACGGGCCAGCGTGCGAGATTCCACCCACGTAGCGATATCCCGATGCACCTGTGGGATCGTTCGAAATGTAGATGTTGTCTGTCCACGAAGAAGTCTCTGTTACTGCGATTCCTTGATTGCGTACCGTCCACGCGACCTCGATCACCTCTCCAGCTCGACCGATCGCCGGCACCGAGACATCGTCGACAACCAAGTCGGCGTACGGACGAGTCGTTACGTCGACGGGATGGTTTGGTGAACCAACATTGCTCTGGTCGCCTGACAATTCGTAAACTTCGTTGTCAGCATCGGTGTGTACAAACAAGGTAAAACGACCGTTGGTGGCGATCGGTAGAGGTATCACTTCCCGTCGTTCGTAACTCGTGCCGCTCGGCATCGCACCGCTGTGAGCAAATTGCCCCAGCACCAGATCGTCGCCATCGCCAAGCGTGCTATTGCGGCTAAGCACGATTCGATCATTCCAAGTGGATACTCGACCGGAACCTGCCCCCACATTTTCGACGGTCCAGCTCACCACAAGATCAACGGGATCGCCAATAGTCAAAGGTGGAGCAGTCACATTTTTCACCGCGAGGTCAGCGTACGGATAAAGGGCAATCGAGAGGGCGGCACTATGGCTGGTCCCAGTTGTTTCGCCGTCTCCTTCGCGAACGGAATTGGTCGCATCGGGGACTGCGATCAAGAAGTAGGTTCCTGAAATGGCTTCCGGCAGCTTGGTTGTGAGTTGGCTGGTATAGACACCATTTACAGCGAGACTTCGCGTCTGAGCCGTTTGTCCCAAATTAATGTCGTTCGCAGAAAGGACATTGTCCGTCGACAGGAAAATACGATCGCTCCACGATCCGTCTGCTGCAAGGCTGCCAGTGTTTTTCCCCGACCACTCAATGGTAATTTTCTCGCCCGATTGAAGACTACTGCCTGCAATCGGGGCCACCGATTCGATCACCAGATCCGCAAGCGGTCTCACCGTGACGTTAACGGACGTGCTGGCCAACAGGTTATTGTCTTCCGCCGCCGGTTCGACAGCTTCGTTGAGCGCGTCGGTACGCACGATAAAAAAATAATCGCCAATCGAAATATCTTCTGGCATCACCATAGGGCGACTATGGCTGTAGGTGGCACCTGACTGAAGTTTCCCCTCGCGCCGAAACGTCGCCAACCGCCGATCGGTACCATCGAGCGAAGCATCGCGACTGAGAAAAACTTCATCGGTCCAGGCCGCGGCTTCGGTGGTCGCCAACCCATCGTTGCGAACTCGAAACGACAATGGAAATTCCGTACCACGTCCAATGGGACCGGTCACATTGATTGCATCGACCACCAGGTCCGCGGGCGGACGTTGGTAATTCACCGTCAGCAATCGCTCCGCGCGATTGTTCTCTTCAGACGATTCGATAACTGTTTCGCCTGCGTCCGTGACGATGAACACACGCACTTCACCCGTCACACCATAGGGCGCACGTGCGGAAATCATACGCGTATAGCCAGTTTCGCCGCTCATGTCCGTCGTACGGGAAAAAGCATCCAGCAAAATATCGTCGCTATTGCCGTAAAAGCGATCCTTGCTGAAAACGATGCGGTCGGTCCAAGGCGCGGCGGCCTTGCCCGCCAACAGATTCTTCACGGTATAGGTAACTTCGAATGCAGCACCATTGTCGATCGCTGCCGGCACTGCTGCGGAGTCGATAACAAGATCGGGTAATGCCAGGGCAATCGTATTGGTGAACTTATCAGCCAGCTCTCCGAAGATCCCATTCTGATTGCTGTCCATGGCGTTACCCGCCATGTCGGTAACATTGGGACCGAGCGTAATCGTGTAAGTTCCCGGCGATGATTGAAGGGGAACGCGCACTCGCAACTTGTTTGAGTCCATCAAAACCAATTGCAAATTCGATATCGTGCCAGCGGGCCCGATCATCTTCATGTCGTCGATGGTAAGCGACGTGGGATCGATGGCTTCACTAAAAGTAAAATCGATCACATCAAAGGGAGTATTGATGCCACCGGTTGGAACAGCACTCGTCACAAACGGGCCACCAGCATCGATCGAGAAAGTTCTCGAAAATACGTCGTCGATAGCTTCGCCGTTAATGCCATCTTGGTCTTGATCCAGCAGTGTGCCACCCGAGTCGGCCACATTCGGGCCAATGCGGACTGAGTAATTCCCGCCTACTGTCTGCTGAGCGAATCGAACGCGAGCCACGGTGTCGGATACTCGCTCGACGGCCGTCGCGGGAATAGAACCAGACGGACCCACGATCGCGACATCGATCGGCGTGAAGCTCGCAAAATCGACCGGTTCGCTGAAAGTGACTTCGATGTTGGACACCGGAGCAACTGTCGCGGCGCGCGGCGACATCTGCGTAATCTGGGGACCGGCTCCGGCCAACTGAATTACACTTCGATAGCGGTCGTCCAATTCTCCGTTGTTACCATCGAGATCTTGATCCATGGCTATTCCAGCCAAGTCCGTGATCGCCGGTCCAACCGTTAGTTCATACTTGCCATCTGCCGTCGCACGTTGAAACGCGATTCTGTAACGCGTGTCCGTGACCTTGGTCACGCCCAATGCCGGAACACTGCCTAGCGGACCGACCAACCCGACATCGGCAGCCGAAAAAGTTGTGGCCAAGATGGGCGCGCTGAAGGTTACTTCAATATTCTCGATGGCATCATTTGTACTGGTCGCTGGTTGCTGTGCCACGATGCGCAACGATTCTCGGGCAACCGTGTACGTCGTCTGGAAGTTGTCGCTGCTGGGTTCGGTAGTCTCACCGGAAATTCCATTTTGGTTTTGATCCATAAAATTGCCCGCCAAGTCTACAACCGCACTGGCCGGCAAATTGAAACTATAGACGCCATTAGCGGCTTGAGGCGCAAAGTTGAATCGCACTTGATTGTTGGGGAGTGGAAATGCGCCCAAGATCAAGACCGAGGCAAGGTCGGGTCGGATGAGTCGGACATTGCGAAGATCCGTTATTAGGACCGGTTCGTTGAACGTGACCACAACGTTTGTCGTTGCTTGTTGAATCGTCGAACCCAACACTGGGGAGCTGGCGATAACATAGGGTCCTCGACGATCGATGGCCAGCGATGCCGTAAACGTATCGCCGCTTTCTCCTGGAATCCCATTCTCATTCTGATCCATCGCGATTCCACTCAGAGAATGTACGTCGGGTCCGATGCTCAAGCTGTAAGTTCCGTTTACGAGCGCATCGGAAAGCGAGACAACATAGGTACTTGAGTTGAGTGCCTGAATGCCGCTGATGCCTGGTGCCGACGGACCCGAGATCGAGATGTCCGATGACGTGAAACTTGGCGTCGATATAGGCTGGCGGAAGTTGACAATCAACTGATTGGACACGGGTAAATAGCGAAATGATTCTACCGCCGGTCCCAGGCGCAGCGACGTGGGTGGCGTCGTCAACCAATTTCCGTAACGCACATAGTCGGTGACCAGCGTGCCTGTGGGATTGGCGTTGACGATCCCGTCCACATTGGACGGATCGTGCGGACCGCCCGCACTGCCCCACCAGTTACTTTCGAATTGGGCGCGCGAGGCGTCTGTATTCTCTTGGCGAACTCCAGTACCAACGCCGACCAGAGCATTGCCGCGACCACTCGCGGTTTGTCCGGAGGCCACGCGCACTCCCGTTGCCACCCCCTGGAGAACCGAATCTGTCAGCGAAATACCGCCGCTGATAACATTGATGGCGGTGCGACCGATACCTATAAATTGACTGTTGGCAATGTCGACCGTTTCTCCAGAGAGTATTGCCACGCCATCGTTTTCAGCGTTGAGAATCCTGATACGGTCGATCGACGGATCCGCTCCATTGCGTATGTGAACCGCAGCGACGCGAAAGGGTTCATGGGTATGTCCCGGATTTGCCACATTACCGGCGTAGCGGATGTCGAGATACTTTAGGGTTGATGTTGATGATCCGATGTAGAGCGACTCCCACTGGCCGGGCGCAGCAGATGTACTCTGCCCATTGCCATTCGAATCGCCACCGGCAGAGTCATCATGCACGCTGGTGAAGATGATCGGCTGAGCCGCCGTACCCGTTGCGGACAGGCGCCCGATGGCGTCAAAGTAAGCACCCTGCGGGAACTTTAGTACTGTACCAGGAACCAGCGTCAACGACGCGTCTGTCTGAAGAGTAAGATCGCCAGTCACATGTACAGGTAATCCGTTGAAATCAAACGTACGTGTGCCGGTGATCGTACCAGAGTCCAAGGTGACGCGATTGGCCGCGTTGCCAGTTGCGACGACTCCTGCGTATATCGCGCTCGAAGAAACCGCTTGTGAGATGGCCTCTCTGCCAGAGTTCTCGACAACCAAATTTTCCAACAGTGGACTGGTATCGGCTTGCATCCGTAGCCCGATATTCTCGCCAAAGCGAATGCGCGTGTTCCTGATCGACGGAGCGCTTGAGTTGCGAACATTGACAGCCGCGACACGAAAGGGTTCATGCGTATGACCGGGATTTGCGTCGTTGCCCGCATAGCGAATTTCCACATGATTCAGCACCGAAGCCGACGAATCGACATAGATCGACTCCCACTGTCCAGGCCCGGCAGTTGTGTTTTGATTGTTACCGTTGGAATCGCCCCCCGCCGAATCATCATGGACGCTGGTAAAGATAATTGGCATCGCTGCCGTTCCATTGGCATTTAGTTTGCCGGATGCGTGGAGATACGCTCCTTGTGGAAATTTGAACACAGTACCCGGGGCGAGAGTTAGCGACGCGTCCGGCCGTATTACTAGGTCGCTGGTAAGGTGAATCGGCAGTCCATTGAAATCAAAGGCACGCGTACCGGTAGTCGTTCCGCCTTCCAACGTCACGCGATTGGCAGCGTTACCAAGCGCAGTTACTCCAGCGTATACCGCATCGGAAGAAAGCGCCTGCGAGATTGCTTCTCGACCAGAATTCTCGACGATCAAACTTTCCAAGATCGGACCTGTACCCGCGTCCATTCGCAGACCAACATTCTCGCTGAATCGAATGCGAGCGTTCTTGATCGTAGGGGAACTAGCGTTGCGAACATTGATCGCAGCCACGCGAAACGGTTCGTGCGTATGACCTGGGTTGGCAGCATTGCCGGCGTACCGCACTTCGATGTTGTTGAAGATTGAAGTGGATGAATCGACATAGAACGATTCCCACTGACCGGGAGCGCCCGAGGTATTATTGAGATCGCTATTCGAATCGCCGCCGATGGTGTCGTCGAACACGCTGGTAAATACAATCGGTTGCTCGGGTGTACCGATGGCTCGCAAAGTCCCCGGTGCATGGAGGTAAGCCCCAGTGGGGAATTTCAAAATCGACCCGGCGGCAATATTCACTACGGCATCGGCGCCGACGATCAAGTCCGTCGTCAAGTGCACGGGCAGGCCCTGAAAATCCAAGGTCCGTGTCCCGATAATGGTTCCTCCTGCAAAGGTAATTCGATCGCCACGGTTTCCACGAAGAACGACTCCCGTATAAGTTGGCGAAGCCGTCAGCTCCTGATAGATAGCTTCACGACCCGACGATTCGACGCGCAGGTTGTGTAGCACTGCTTTCGAGTCGGCAAACGACTGCAATCCGATGTTTTCAGAAAAGGCAATGCGTGAACTGCGAATCTGTGGAGCAATGTTTCCACGAATTTGAACCGCAGGGACGCGAAAGGGCTCATGGGTATGGCCAGGATTGGCAACGTTACCCGCGTAGCGAATCTCAGTGAAATCCAATTCCGTCGTCGAAGAATCGATGTACAGCGATTCCCACTGGCCGGGCCCGGCAGACGTTGCGGCTCCGTCGCCATTGGAATCTCCGCCTACCGAATCATCTCGATTGCTCGTAAAGATGACCGGGTTGGCTTGCGTCCCGTTGGATTTTAGCACTCCGCGCGAGTGGAGGTACGCGCCGATTTCCAACTTCAGTATCGTTCCCGCCACTAGTGTGACGTTCGACGATGGATCGAATACCAAATCGCCTCCGACGACGTGAACCGGCAATCCTTTGAAGTCCCAAGTTTTGCCGCCGGTAACCGTTCCCGCTTGCAAGCCGATGTGATTCTGGGCATTGCCAGATAAAGCCACCGACGAGTATTCCGGTGTGGCATTGGTTGCCTGGAAAATCGCGCGCCTCCCCGAGCGTTCGATGGAGACGCCGTCCAAGATTGGCGAACCAGAATCAATCTGCAATCCGATATTTTCGCTGTCGCGAATCCGCGTGTTCTTCAGCGTCGGAGAGGCGTTATTTTGTATAACGACGCCAGGTACGCGAAAAGGTTCATGAGAATGGCCAGGATTGTTAACATTTCCCGCGTAGCGGACTTCGACATAGTCCAAGGTGGATGCACTGTTGCGTAGATATAACGCTTCCCATTGCCCAGGTCCTCCTTGTGTTGCAGTGCCGTTCGCATTGGAGTCGCCACCAATGGAATCGTCGTGTTCGCTCGTAAACACGATCGGCTGCGTTGCTGTTCCCAGTGCCCTTAGGGAACCGCTCTGCTCGTAAATGAAACGGCCTACCGGCACTTTAATAACTGTGCCGGGGAGCAATGTCAGTGTACTGTTGAGCGTCAAGTCAGTCGCCAAATGAGCCGGCAGTCCACCAAAAGCCCACGTCTGATTTGAGGTGATCGTGTCACCATACAATTGAACGTGATTGCCACCGGTCGCAACGGCAGTGAGGCGATTATAAGTCGGACTAAGGTTGGACCGCTGGGTTATCGCGACGCTCGATGTCCGCTCGATATGAACCGTGTCCAACGTGGCGTTCCCCTGAACGTTGATGCCAGTCCAGTCGGCATCGGTGAGCGTTACGTTGCGCAGCACAGCAGACACATCCGGTGCAAACTCAATGGCAGCAAGTCGAAACGGCTGGTGAGTATTCCCCGGGTTGTTGGTATTTCCTGCATAGCGAACTTGAACATGCTCCAGCGTGGCTGCATTCGTTCCAACGTATATCGCTTCCCAATGGCCGCGCTGTGGAGCGCCTGCGGCTGCGCCCGTCAAGTCCTCGCCAACTGTATCGTCCTGAGTACTCGTAAAGGTAATTGGCGAAACCGCCGTACCGATGGCCTGGAACGTACTACCGGCGCCTATTCGCAATGCTTGACCCGTGTCGAATTTAACGACAGTCCCCGGGGAAATTGTTAACTGAATTCCGGTCGGAACCGTAACATCGCCCGTTACTTGAATCGTGCCAGACCAAGTGTCGTTGGCACTTAGAGTTCCGGCAACTTGTCGAGCCATGACTCGGCGATCTTCGAGTACCTCTAGCAAGACTCGCCGGAATTCTCGCCTTTGGCGGCGCTGAAAAAGGCGATGGCGAATAAGAGCCTTAGAAAATCGATACAAACTCTTCAAGCTTGAACATACACTGTGCGAGTACATAATGGCTTGCCATGGCATTGGTGTTTGCCGCTCGAGTTCATCATATTCCGCCTACCTTGAATGCTCTCGAGGGGATTCGTCGGATTAGCCCTTGTTCATGTTGGTTGATTTTTTTTGTCTGGCAACTCTTATATCCAGGCGTTTTGCCTTTTTGGCACGATTCTAAGTCCAACGTACCATCCATTTGACTAGTGTTTCGATTCGTAAACAATTCAATAATCAAGGCTGCTATCGAAACGGCATGCAGTTGCGGTTAAATTCGGGACCGCTAACTGAATACGTAGGCCCGATTCCGGAACTGGATCTGGCAATCCTTACCAAACCATTCCGGTTTAGTTGAGCATTCAACTGGCTTCAATGTAGATTTTGCCTAGGACATCAATTTGGCGATCAAGCTTGATATTATTGCACGCACGGCATAAATGACCGCAATTTGGTTCGGAGTCGTTCGCACTCATTGTGGCCCGCTGCTCCACGGCGGATTCCAACCGATCCGAAAACGGTCACACTTGGCTGTGCGTGGAATAGTTAGCAAGAAACCGTCCGAGGAAATCAGAAATCGCCAATCACGCCGCCATCGCTCTTGTGAATTAACCGTTCATAGACGCTGTCGGCGACCGTGGTATTCGATCCACCTACCATTAAGAAGTCGACGTTCTGCGAAAGAAATCGCACAGAGCCGTCGAACAAACCGACTTGTACACCGCCGGTATGGTTGCTGCTGAGAGCTTGTTGTCGAGCGTAGGTATTGTAAATAACGGTTTGCGTGGGGTTCACGGGCGAGCGAGCGGTTGCCCAAGAATCATCGATGCAATCGTCGTGAAACGCAGCCGCGCAACCGACCCAGGTGGCAGCATGCATGACGACAGTGCCGACTCGATAGGCGCGTTCACCGACGCAGATCGTGTTGGTCGTACCATCGCTGATATCACCGATGCGAGTCCGGCTGTTGGGACCAAAGGCCCCAGTATGAACCATGGTTGCTCCGCTATATTCGTGTGCGCGATGGTGGTGCATACCCACGTAGTTCGAAGTTGACACGGGCACTCGCGGCCCAACTGCGGAACCGTCGATGAACCAATCGATACCGGCAACTTCGAGGCCAAATCGAAAATGGCTTTCGGCGGGAGCTTCATTGAGTGGCGGGCCAGAGTCCGAAGGACAACGGAACGTCGAAAGTGGCGTCTGAAGTAGTCGCCTTAAGTTGACGTCCACGATCGCTCGACCCATCACCGGTTGTGCCCCGACTGTGGCATCGTAGAGCGCGGTTTGTTCAATGAACGGAAGAATAAAGGAACTCCATGTCCAACCAGCGGTCTTGGCAGTATTGTTAGTGGCTGTTGGTGGATAAACCGCAAAGACGCGCGGCAAAACAGAACCCGGTGGAAAGGTCTTATGAGTGCTTTCGTAATTGTGCAACGACAAAGCTAACTGTTTGAGATTGTTCGAGCACTGCATCCGCCGCGCTGCTTCGCGAGCAGATTGAACCGCAGGCAGTAGCAATCCAACCAAAACACCGATAATCGCTATCACCACCAAGAGTTCTACCAGCGTAAAAGCGATTCGTGGGCGCGTTCGATTTGGGAACTTCTGTAAGATAGTCATGTGTCAAACCTCAATTCCGTGGAACTTGAAAAGAAGAATGTGATTAGAAAGCCAAAAATGCGGTGTAATCAAAAATCGACTTTGATTTCTCCCATGCCGGCTTCAACAGACACTTCTTTGGATGAGTCGCGGCATGGAAATGCGCGACTGGGATCGCGCCCCGTTTTCTCATCGAAATTCAATCCAACGGTGACTGTGTGTTTGCCAATAATGGCGCCATCATAGTTTTCGTAGGTCGTTAGTTTGAAGCGACCGTCGTTGTCGGTCATTCCCAAAGCAACGCGGCCGCGGCGCCCTTTGGTACGTCCCTGATCGTCCTTTGGCGTAAAGTTCACCGTCGCATTGGCAACGGGCTTGCCTTGACACGTGACAACGCCACTTACTGGCACCGTTTCATATTGTTCAGCATCTGGCCCGCAGCCAGGAACGAAAACAAAGGTAAGACCTATCATCCACAAGTATTGGCGAAAAGCTGCGGCGCGCATTTCCATACTGCCTTCAGGTCTGAACGATGATGAAATTCGAAATCGCACAAAGTCGTTAGTTTATTAGTTTATCCAGTTGCACATAAGTAAACATACAAGTTTGGCGGCTTGAATGAAATTTTTTTTCGAGCTGTACGTCCATATCCTTCGCTGAGGACTAGAAAATCAGACCATTGTATTTCTTAAGTCGTGACTAGTATCCTTACGGGATTCTTCGTAGGCAGGAAAGTTCGTGATGATTCATTTGATCGTACAGTACTATGCCGAACGCGAGGCTGATCGTCGCGAAGAAATCGACTATTGTTTGAGACGGAATCTGGCTGACCAGCGAATTGCATGCGTTCACGATATGCAGTCAGCCGTTACAGCTCCCGAAGACATTCGCACGCACCCGAAATACCGTTCAGTTGAATCGAGCGAGTGGCTGACCTTCGCACGCGCATTCCAATACGCTAACGATCAACTCGCAGGCCAACTGGTTGCGCTGGCGAACATCGATATTTTCTTGGCCGACGAGTTTCCTGCCGAATTGCTTACAAGAATGTCACCGACCGTTGTGCTGGCACTGGCTCGCTGGGAATGCGACGCGACATCGAGTCGGATGTGGCTCGATCCTAACTTTGCGAAGAACCACATGGCCTTTGCGCAAGATATGTGGATCTTTCGCGCCCCGATCCAAGTCCAGAACTGCGACTTCAAGATTGGAATCCTCGGCTGCGATCATGCGATCGCGCATCGGTTACGAACCAGCGGCTACTGGCCAGTAAATGACTGTCTGAAGTTCAAGATTTGTCACCTCGACCGCTGTCGTGGCAAGACAGGCGACAATACTTTGGAATTTCATCGACAGCAGAGCAGCGACGTGCAATCGTTCCCGGGGGTCGACGGACGCATGTTAGTTCCGATGCTGCAAGAAGAAATCAGTCTCGACGCGGCAGCCAAACAGCTAGGCATGAGCCATTTCGCCAAATACCGCGCCCTCGTGGACATATGGAACAATAACTTGCGCCTGAAAAGCTTTGAATAGCTTCTGTGAACAGCGCTCGAATACGCCAATCTTTCGAGAGCGGACACTGTGGCTCGCTATATTTAGTGGTTGTCGGCAATTATGACGGTACCGACAAGAATGGTCTTGGAATCATTGGTGGTCATATTGGAGTCAATATCGTAGGTGGCTCCACCGGGAATATTATCGGTGGAACCACGGCCGGACACAGTCGATGCGGTCGGAACATTTACGTACACGATCGATTGGGGCGATGGTTCAACCCAACCGGTGACCGGAAGTAATGTGAAAACGGTTTCGCATACCTACTCCAGTGTCTCGCCAACGGGCGCGTTTGTAACCAGAGCTCGAGCCGAGGATGCTCGCGGTGCGATCGGACCCTATGCGACGGCTGACTTTGTCGTGCTAGGATGGACCGTCATACCGATCCCGCCAGACCCGGCGATACCATCTTGGTTATCTCCGGTTCACAAGACGACGACGATCTCAAAGTCCAGGATCGCCAAGGCGATTACTTGCGGATCAAGTTGAAAGATCGTGACGAAAAATTCAAGCACCGCGGTCTCACCACCGGAGATGCTGATCGAATCATCGTATTTGGCCACGCTGGAGACGACGAACTTCGAATATACGACGACATTGACTTGCACGTCGAGATGTGGGGCATCGGTACTGGTCCGCGAGACAACGGTAGTCGATACTTGAGAGTCACCGCGGCATTGCCAACGGATATCACTGTCTTTACCGACGCCGCTGTCGATGAGTTGTATGGCAACGCAGGAAGCGATTGGTTCTTGTCCAATTCGGAAGGGCTATCGAGCTTACGGGACGAAGTAGAAGACAAGACGAGCAGAGAATATCAGGATGATATTGACGATTGGCCAGCGCCGTAAAGCGCTGAGGAGTCGCGCGTTCATCGAAGACGGGAGAGGCGATATTATGCCACTGGAACATACCGAACAATGGTCACGAGGACTGAATCGTTCGCGCGGTTCCCATCCGGTTTGGGACAGCTTGCACGTGCAACTCGAACAAAGCGGCGAGATTTGGTTGTCCGACTTGGCTCGTTGGTATGAAGCCGACTGGCTGTTGGCTTTAGAAGGTGGTCCCCAGCCTTCGCCGATAAATGTCTTGAAAATGGTCGCCGTTGAGAGGCAGCCGGTCGTTGAGAGCGTTTTTCAGTCGATCGATTCACGCTATCTGCCGCTTGTCGAAGCCATGAGGACCAAGCCAGCCGCTGGAGATGAAACGGTCGAGTTCGCCAGCGGCAAAAACGCTGCGTTGCCTCTGACCATGGATCAATCGTCGACCCGTAAACCGACTTATCGCTCGGACACGCCAGGACTCGGTTCGGTACCGTTGCCGCGCGGGAGCACAGAAGGAGACACAGCCAACTCTCCAGCCACAATGGACTTTTCCTATGATCGAAAGTCATCACCCAATCGCAATGGTCCTTCGCGCGAGTCGCTCCCCGAACTCCCCGGCTACCAACTGCAACGAGTTCTCGGTCGAGGTGGTATGGGCGTCGTTTATCTCGCCAATCAAGTTGGCATCGAACGGCCTGTAGCGGTCAAAATGATCCTTGGCGGCAAATTTGTCTCTGCGAAGCAAGTCGAGCGGTTCAAAGCCGAGGCTCGATCGGTTGGCAAGCTTCAACATGAAAATATCGTTCGCATATACGACATCGGCTGGCACCATGACCTCCCGTTCTTTTCGCTTGAGTATGTCGATGGCACTTGTCTTTCGGCCAAAATCGATGGCCAGCCGATGGATCCAAAAGAGGCCGTTCGCATCGCGATTCCGTTGGCCGATTCGCTTGCTTATGCTCACGACGCGGGAATTATTCATCGCGATCTGAAACCTGGCAACGTCCTGCTGACATCGGGCGGCGTTCCCAAGCTGTCGGACTTTGGGCTGGCCAAACAGATGGAAGGCGAAAACGAATACAGTCGCACGGGAGATATCGTCGGTACGCCCGGCTACATGGCTCCCGAGCAAGCTCGCGGCGAAAGCGAAGTTGGACCACCGGCTGACGTCTATGGTCTCGGTGCGATTCTGTATTGCATGCTTTCGGGACGGCCACCGTTCATGGCAGCCAAGGCGTCCGATACGATCATTCAGTTGTTAAACCAAGATCCCATTCCGCTAGCGCGATTGCAGCCCGACGTTTCGCGCGACCTGGAAACGATTTGCATGAAGTGCTTGGAAAAGGAACCCGAGAAACGCTATGCAAGTGTGCGCGATGTGCTGAAGGATCTGACGGCGTTTGCCAACGGCGAGCCAATTTCCGCACGGCCGGTCTCAAAACCCCAGCGCGCTTGGCGTTGGGCCAAGCGCAAGCCCTTAATCGCAGGTTTGTCGGCAACCGCCGCAATTTTGGCAACCGCGCTGATGATTGGCGGACCTCTGACGGCAACCATCATCGCCGGCAAAAACTCCGAATTGAAGGTCGAAAAGGACAAAGCCGTAGCTAGCCAGGTCGCAGCCTTGGAAGCCAAGGGCGAATCCGACCGGCAAAAAGATTTCGCGGAACAGTCCAAGCAAGAGGCGGACAAGAGCGCGAAAATCGCGCTAACAACAAGCAAGATAACCACCGACTTGCTGAAGGATTTGACCTTCGAAATCGATCACGAGATGGCCGACCGACCGCGCTTGTTGGCACTGCGCAAGCTGCTGGTCGGCAAGGTTGAAAAGGGGCTCGATCGAATGGCCGCGGTCGAGTTTGATCCAAACGCCAAAGAGATGATCGCCGCCGGCATCCTCAGCAACCTTGGTCAAGTAAGTCTCGAAGTCGGCCGACCGCTGGACGCTACCAACTACTTCAAGAAAATCGGCGACGTTTTCGCGCGCATTGAAAAGTCCGGAACACTCAACGAGCCCTTGAGAAATAAAGCACAACTTCGCGTCTATTTGGGCAAGGCGGCGATGGCATCAGGCAGATCCGACGAGGCAATTGGTTACTTCAAAGAAGCACTCGAGATTCGCTGGCTGTGGTTGGCGAGCAAGCCAAACGATATCGATGTCGAGCAAAACGTCGCCGGCTCGCTCGGAGATTTGGGCGTCGCACACTTGACCGCCGGGCGACTGACCGAGGCCCGCGATTGGTTTGCGCAGTCCCTCCAACTGCGCGAGAAATGGGCTCAACAGAAGCCCGATAGTCTGCCCGCAAAAAATGACTTGATTGGCGCGCTCTGGGCAATGGTGCGAGTCGACTTTCAATCCGGGCAGTACGACTCGGCCATCGAGCGCATGGCGCCTTTAATCGATCGCTTGAAGGACATCCAACAACAGAACGCCGATTCGCAAAGCGGCCATTGGAATTTGGCCAAAGGATTTGACACGTTGGCCATGATGCAGTTGTATGTCGATCGCTTGGACGAGTCGCGCGCCTACTATATTAAGGAACTCGAAATCCTGAGTAAGTTAGTCCGAGAAGACGAAGAGAATTATCTGCTCAAGACCGATTTGGCGCAGGCCCTTTACGGACTGGCAACAGTCGAACTTCACAGTCGCAATGTTAAGAAATCGGACGAGCTCTATGCCGAATCGCTGGCACTGCGCCGCGCCGTGGCTGAATTCGATCATGACAATATCCGCCGCAAGATTGCCTTGGCACTTGGACTCGCCCGTGCGAAACAAATCGACGAAGCCAAAAAATTGGCTAATGAACTCAACGATCAGAAAGACTTGGATGCCGCGGGAAAATATGACCTGGCTGGAGTTTTCGCACAGCTTGGTGAGGCGCAAAGCGCATCGCCCAATCCAGACAAACAAGCCGTTGCGTCGGCGATTGAACACGCTCGCAAGCTGATCGAAGCTGCCAAAGCCGCTGGTTACGCACGCGTTGCCGATTTAGAACGTGACCCCGATTTTCGGCCATTGCGCAAGCAAAATGACTAAGGACCGGAGCGATCGGGGTCAAGTCCAACAGAATTTTGCCAACGCCAACGCTCGCCACATGAGGTCTGCTTGGCTTGGCCCCACAACTCACTCCTACATTGCTTGCTGGAGTAACTCATGATGTTTCGTATACTCGTTGCCGTTGCGTTGCTGTTTGCGTTGGCGATGTCTCAGCTTGGCAGCGCCGACGATTGGGCAAACTGGCGTGGTCCCGAGTATAACGCGGTCGCCAGCGAGCCTTCCGGCTGGAACAATCGCCAGTGGCCGGGTGCGTTGTTGTGGAACGCAATGACCGGTGCTGGTGGGAGTTCGCCGATTGTCGCCAACGGAAGGATGTATACATTGGGATGGTCCGCCAAGCCGTTGCCCCAAGATACGCTGGTGTGTCACGATGCGAAAACCGGTAAACTGCTGTGGACTCGGAGTTACAATTGTCCCGAATACGGCAGGAAGAGTGATGGTGACAAAGGTCTCTATTCCGGACCATCGGCGACCCCGACGTTGGACTTCGAAACCGGCTTGCTCTTCACACTCAGCACCGACGGCGACTTGAACTGCTGGGACACCAATCGTAACGGCGAGCATGTATGGGGAATCAATTTCTATGAAGCGTACGATGTAAAGCAGCGACCGCTTGTGGGCACGCGCCGACTCCGAGACTACGGCTATACCGCGGCGCCGATGATATACGGACCGTGGTTGATATCCGAAGTTGGCGACGACGAAGGCAACCTGTTTGCTTTTGACAAGCGAACCGGCAAGCGGGCGTGGACTTCCGCATGCAAAGACCCGGCCGGACACACTGGCGGGCTCGTCCCGATCACAGTGGACGGCATTCCTTGCGTGGTCGTGCTGACGATTCACCAACTGCTCGTCGCCCGACTCGACAACGGCCACGAGGGACAGACGTTGGCGACGATTCCGTGGGAGACGGATTTCGCAAACTCGATCGCCACGCCTGCTGTCCAGGGGCAGTCCATTATCATTACGTCCGAGTACAACCGGTATTCAATTTGTCGTGTTGACGTGTCGCGCGACGGGGCTCGTGAAAAATGGAAACAACCTTTTGCTTCGGGTGTGTGCTCGCCCGTGATCCACAATGGATACATCTACTGGTGTTGGCGCGGGCTGCATTGCCTGGATTTCGAGACCGGCAAGCCGCTGTGGCGCGGTGGCAGGTTCGGCGACACGGCTTCGGTTTTGGCGACGAAGGACGATCGAGTGATCGTGTGGGCGGATCGTGGCGAACTCGTACTGACTGAGTCGGCCATGCGCTCGCCGAAGAAATATACGGAGCTGACACGGCAGAGTGGGCTGTTCGAAAGCGACGTCTGGCCGCACATTGTGTTGTCGGGCGGACGGCTGTATTGCAAGGATCGCGCCGGGAATGTGAAGTGTTTTGATGTTTCGGGGCGCGAATCGAAACCTTAATTGGACAGCTCCACTGTTTGCTAAATACCGAATACTGGCCCGAAGCGCAAGCGAATGAATCAGAGCAAGTTAGAAATAGCCGAGAAATAAGTGTCAGGTACCTGTCAGGTACCTTTTGTGCAAAGCACCTGAAGGGCGAGTTCCTCGCAAAAGGTACCTGACACGTACCTGACACTTATTTCTCGAGCGATACTTAGTACTGCATGGATTGCCGATACACTCGCTTGCGCTTCGGGCTTGTACTATTCCCGCCGAATCCATAATTCGACGCCGGCAAGCTTGGCGCCGCTCTCAACGACCTTGACCATCACCCGATTTTTCCCGAGCGTGATTGCCTGCAGCGGAACTGGGCAGCAATATCGCTGCACACCTGCGATTTCCTGTCCTTCTAATTGCGGGCCGAAATTTGCCGAGCCGAACAGGATCGTCGGCCGCGAGTCCTTCGCCAGACCGGTAAAGTCAACTCGCAATTCTGCCGTTACGTGAATGTCCGCACCCCGCAAATCTTCGGGAACAATCATATTCGTCTGTGTAAAATCGTTCGGGCTGAGCGATATTGGAAGGGCGTCGGTGAATTCCTCGGCATCTTTGGCCCAGTAATGAGAGGGCATCCACCAACCGGCGTCAGACATGGCATACTGAAGTGTTGCGGCCCGCAATTTCTCTGAGTCGCCAATCGTCGTGAGAACTCGTCGCGCGAACTCGCGATCCGCGTCGGTTCCCGGCCCAGGAAACAGATTGAACGTGTAGACTCCGTCTGCCTGATCGGTCCACAATCGCGCAGCCGCGCCGAACCACGCTTCGGCCGGTTGTTTCGTCGAATCCCCTCGCGGCGTCCGGTACATCAGTCCCGATTGGCTCAGGCAAGGATAAACCGGTACACCGTGTTCGTGCCCGAGGTCGATCAGTTCACGGACGGGCGAATCGAAGGTGATGTATCCGCCTCCGACCGACAGCACGTCGAGCAGTTTTTCCCGCAACCAGCCTTCCACGTCGATTCCGATCCGCAGGCAACTCGCTTTCGTGGCCGGAACGCGAACTGCCAGCAGCAACGGTTTGCCCTGCCGTTGGCTCTCGTCCAGCACCAGCGCACGGATCCGCCGGACCAGTCGAGTGAGGACCTCGCGCTGCGCATCGGTCACCTCTCGTCCCTCGAAGGCTGTGCGAAAGTAAATCGGTGCCCTCAGGAAATCGAGTTCCACGCCGTCGATAGTGTATTTCTGAAGCACCTCCTGAATAATCGCGACCAGCCGCGGTTCAACGTCAGGGTGCTCAAAGTCCACGAGGCTCCATAGCCGCCTGCGGTCGGTGAAGTCCTTTGATTTCTCCAATGTAGACATGGTCCGCTTGGGATCCAGCGCCTTCCAGTCCGACACGAATTCTGGCGTCCAGGCGTCGTGAACGTCATTCATCCGCAACGTCCAGATCGACTCGATGCCGTGCTTGTGCGCGAACTCGCTCGACATCCGCAAGCCGTCGGTTTTTTGATCGATAAACTTGGGAAGGTTATTTTCGGCAAAGCGCCCGGACTTTGCACGGAATATCTGCGCAACGCGCGTCTCGTGCGTAAAACAATTGAAGTTCTGCGTCGTGCAGTAGTAGATGCTGTCGACGTGCGTGTTCAACAGGGGCGTGTGCCGAACCTCAAGAAATTTCTCTATCGAGTCGGCTCCGGCAGTCCAAATATCGTCGCCATCGTTATTAAAGATCACTCTTCTTCGGCGCCCGACCGCTCGTCGTCGGGCCGCGGCAAGGGGCTCCGACTCGGCGGCACAAGCCAGGTTGACCAATCGACTCATGGATGCCAAACCGCTGGCCACGGTTCCGATCAAGAACTCGCGACGCGCCGCATGGCCAAAGATACCATTTCGCATGGATTTACCTTCTAATATCCAGCCTTACTCACTGTTCTTCTGCATTTTACGAAAAGTCGTCACTGATCGGGCCAAGTACTAGGGTAGCGACCGTCCCGCAGCGTCCACTTCTTCGTTGGCGCGGCGCAGCATGACTCGCATGGTCGCAATGCAGTACGCAAGACCTGCACGCTGCATCCCGTCGTCGTCGTCAAGTTTTGGGATGTGGTCGGGTACTGCGCAGCCGGTGAAACCTACGTCTCGCAGTAACCTCATGACTTGGTACATGTCGAGGTAACCGTCATCGGGAAAGGTCTCATGAAACCGCGGCAGCGGGGAGCTTACATTGCGGAAGTGGATGACCTGGATCTTGCCACGGCCTCCGAAATCTCGGATCATTTCGAAGACATTCTTACCCATCCGGTTGCCGCCTTCCGACCAAGTGCCAACGCAGAAAGTCAGGCCCCAGTGGCGACTGCCGGCCGCGATGACTTCAGCCCGCCGATACCCATCATAATGCGTGAACAGCTTGGCCACTCCATTCATCTTTTCAAGCGGTGGATCATCCGGGTGCAGGGCCAAAGTGACATTCGCCTCCTCGGCCACCGGCAGGACTGCCTTGATGAAATAGGTGTAGTTTGCCCAAATCTCTTCGGCAGAGTACTCGCGATCGAATTGTTGTTTTTCGATCTTGGTTCGAAAGTCGTCGACGCTAAACTCCCGAGCCATGTAGCCGCGGTTTTTTACGGTTGCTGTCGTGTACGTGTTCGCCGGGTGGAAGTCGTAAGTGGCGACAGGGATTCCCAATTTGCCGAGATTGCGCAGGAAGGTTTGGTATTGTTCAATGTCCTCGTCGCGCCCGGGCTGACCCAACTGAATTCTTAACGACCGGTACGCATAGTTAAGCCCACCGAAGACCTGGATGTTATGCCGAGCAAAGCGTTCTTGCACACGCCGCATTTGGTCGAGAGTTGACTCGCCAGGTCTAAAATTGACCAGGATCGATCGCACTCCGATCTGCTGCAGGAAGAGAATATCGTCGTCGCGTATCGTTGCCGAAACGATGTGGCCAATTCTAGTATTCGTCGGATCGTACTCGTCGATTCTCTGGCGGTGGATTGGCGGCGCCTGCGGTGTCGCTTGTCCGGCGGCATAATCGGCAAGCGTTAAACCAACCGCCGCAACTCCAGCTCGTCCTGTGATTTTCAGTGAGTCGCGGCGAGTAATACGCGTCATTGCTTGGCACCTTTGCTGGAGGACTGCGCTTAGCATTAGCATGGCCCCAGTTGCGTGCCTTGTAAACCAGAGTATAAGACTTCCTACGGAATTTACTCCCAAGGCACTCGCAATTTTTGGATCGGCGACCCCGAACCTATTAGGCGAGCGGCAGATGGGAATTTACCAAGGCCTAACTAAGCGAATACAAGCCCGATGCGCAAGCGAGTGCGTCAATCCTGGCATACACTCGCTTGCGCTTCGGGCTTGTATTGGTAAGAAACTATCTGCCGCTCGCCTTAACGCCCGCCAATCTCCAGCAGTTGGGCCACCAGGGTCAAGCCTAAGAGAATTGTTGCCAGCACTAAAGCTCGCCACAGAATGGCTTGCTTGGCTTGGCAACGCAGCTCGCTCCATGTCCATTGCAGCATCTGTTGTTGAGCATGCATGCGATGGAACAATTCCTTCACGAATCCACGCCGTGCAAGATTCTCACCGGTCGCGACAAAAAAGATTCCAGAGAACATCGTAGTGGAAGGAGTCGACGCGGGTAATACCGATCCTCCAAGTGCCTCCAGCACTAAAGTCTGTAAGTTACGCACCATATCTCCGCGACAGGTAATCAACAGTCGTACTAGCTTGTCGTTACCTGGAATAGTCAAAACGTTCGGCCCGCTGAGTAGATCATAAACCTCTTGCGAGACTCTGCGGACAGCTAATGAGGCAACTTGGCCACCATAGTTGGCATCACAAATCACACTCGGGTCGGCGACCACTCCCAGCGTTTGCTGGGCGGCTCGATCTGGGCCCAACCGCCTAATTAACTCGCACATCCCCGTAAGATGCTCTGCGGAATTGAGCAGCAGAGTTACCGGTGATCGCACTCCGACAATGTTCTCTAGCTGAGCCAAGTCCTGCTGAATGGCGCGACCACAGGTTACCGCTGAAGCTAAACTGCCGGTTGCGACTTGAGCATCCACTACCACAGCAATTCCATTTATCCCAGCCACGGGCCGTCGGGCAGATCTTAACTTAGTACCAAAATCTTCGATGGCTTGCTGACAAGCAACTGCCTCGATCGACGTGATCGTATCGACTGGCGAAGTGCTCAAACAAGATTCTTCCGAGACCAAGTTCCGTTGAGCCTGTCGTACTCGATCACGGCGCAGCTCATTCTCTACCATACCCTCGACCGACTCTAATCCGACTGCGATTCTCTCGGCAGCACTGGAATCAGATTTATTGCCATTGATAGCGATGTGAGGTCGAGCGGCGATGCCTGTTGCATTCGCGCGATTATTGTCGCTGGCACGACTATCGCGATCACCTGAAGGTGGCAACGCGGCTGAATCGCTCGCAGAACCCGGCATTGGCGAGTGCAAATCGACTTCGCTGTCGCCTTGGTTCTTTTGGACTGATGCGTTTTGCGCTGGAGGTTGATTTGTGGCTTGGGCAGTGTCTTGCGGATGTGACCCGTCTGTACACTTGACCGTGCAGGCCGCTGGTGACGAATTGCAATTGTGCGTCAAATATGACGATACAATTGTAGTCGTGTTTGTTTTCTCGCCTTGCGCCAATTCTTGCAAACGCACGACTGTTCGCCCCAGGACTCCGACGTTGGAACAAAAAATGCGAATGGCGTTCTCTGAGATATACCAAGATATTGGACTAGTCCCACTCGGCGCTACCGGCATCAAGAGCCGCTGCCCTGCTGAGTCGACTAGTCGGCGTTGTGCAGCCGGATCGGCACATCCCAAATATACAAACACCGGCAGTTCATTGAGCCGAATTCCAAGAGTTCTTAAAGCCTGCATGCCTGCCAACCAGGCCTGTTCCAGATCATCGGAGCGCGACGCAGATTCTTCAAACCATACTGTGGCCGCCCAATAGACCAAACCGCCAGTGAACGTGAACAAGACAAGCAGAGTAGTTGCTCGCGGCAACGTCAAATAGTCGCTCAATGCAACTCGAGTTGGATCGGCCTGATAAGCCAACCAGGCTAGGCAGGTAACGAGCAACAAGGCACAACAAAAGACAATGGTCACAGTTGCCGCTTGCGACAGCCGGCTCGGTGCGTACCATTTCTGTTTGGGAGAAGTAGTCGGTGACTGGCTCATGCGTTTCCGTTACAGCTTGTAGGCGGCCAAGTTCAGCGCAAGCAGGACAGCGACTGCGAGCGACCACCAGACCAATCGACTGCGCAAGTGACTGGGTGGGGCGCCCTGCAATACTCGGTGTCGTCGAACCAACGTTTGTGCCAGCGTGCTGGAATTACCCATTCGTTCTAATTCCCGCTCGGTTTGAGTCGCGGCAAAGTTTTCGTAACCAACTGTCGGGTGCGAGTCGATACGTGCGACCACCATCTCTTCGGTCGAGCGCAGCCATCCGTCAAGCGTAGAATCGATGCGCATATTGGCTGCCAAGTTGGCGGCTTGCTGAGTGTCGGCGTACATGCCGCGAAACCCAAGCACTACACAATTATGAAACACTTCTAACGCGTCACGATCAGCCTGGCGCGCAGCCTCGGCAGCGAGTTCAAAGAAGCGAACGCTGCAAACGCGAGTCCCAAATAGTTCAACTTCGAGCACGTTGTTGCTCCACCACGACGCACCTTTCCACGGATAATCCACCAAGACTTCGTCGATCCAGGCGGCCAGCGCATAACTGGCCAATTCCCAGCGACGATCCGCGCCCATCAGCGCCGACCCTCGCGCGAAGCCGAGCAAAAGTTTGTTGCGCACTTCGACCGGTGGCAACTCAAAGCCTTGATTGAGTTGTTCGAGGATGTCTAACGCGGTTGCAAAAATCGGATCGACCGAGCCAGCTAGCCGTGGATGCACTCGCGAATCTCCTATTCACACTAGGGCTACAACTTGACCCGGTTCTATTTGATCTCATGCCACGCCGAACAAACAAAAACGGAGCTCAATATTCTGAGCACCGTAGCGCACTACCAACTGCCGACTATCTGGCAGCGAATCACGGTTGACGATCAACACATCCTTCAGTCGCATGGCGAGCGTTTGCGTAGAGACTACGTCGCGCCATGCGGCACCCTCCTGTTCGATCTTGTAGTAAGCCCACTCCATTCCTCTGGGCAACGCGGATGGAATTTCCGAACTTGGAATCAATTCGACTCCGGGAACTCGCCGCGTGAACAGCCATTCTACTTGCTGAGCGCTGCCGAGCTTCCAATCTAGCTGGCCAGGTGACAATAGTTGATTGAGCGCGTCCAGGGAGAGCTGGCCTTTGTCGACTCCGATGTACCATTGCCGGCAACTGGCAAAGGACTCAGCATCCAAAGCCACTTGCATTCCAAGCTCGGTTCCGCGAAAGAACTTTTGTCGGTACGGCTTTATTGCTAGGTTACCCAGAGACTGAGTAATGCGCTGTAGCAGTTCATGGAACAGTGGTCCCAGAGCGTCGTGATCGTACGGACGAGTCGACTTGACGAATCTCTGTGGGTGAAAAACATCGACCGCTCCAGCCAGTCGCGACAGCTCCAAATACGCGGCCTGCGGATGAACGCCGCGCGACGCTGTCATGACGCGCAGCATGGAGGCTGCCGGATTCACGGTCTGCAGCAGCAACAGTCGTTGAAGTTCTAGAGACGAATTGACTCGCAAATCGGAGCCAGCATCGGAAATCGCTTGTCCCGCTTGTTCACTGAACCGAAGCAACAGATCGCATATCGGCGACAGTATTCCCGATACTAAGTAGGGCCAAGCAGCGCAGTCCAGCAGCGGTGGAATATAGTGACGATCCAACTCGAACGACGCACCATCTAAACTGCGAACAACACGTGCGATCGGCAGCGCATCGAATCCCGCAAGATCCTGGCTCGATAGCAGAATCTGTGCATTGACTCTACGAAACTCGATCGGCTGAACGCTGGAGGCATCGACTTCATCGGGCAATTCCAACATCTCCGCTCGGAACCGGGAACTGGCGGCTTGCCCATCCTCGACGTTCTTCGCACCCAATCTCAGTCGCGGTACGCCCACATACACTGTGACGCAGGACACTCTACTGACAGGCCCGACGGGTTCTTGAGCATCGGCTACGGCCAAAGAATCCAGTGCCGATCGCAGTTCGCGTCGTTCCGATTGCTGGCCGGAGGCCATCTCTACTAACACGCCACCGGGAGTTTTCGCTTTTAACGAGTCGACTTGGAAGAATCCGGCTTGCAGGGCGGCTTCGTTGATCGAGATACGCGCCAAGCCATACGAATGCGGGTTTTGCCATTGCTCGCTGGCCGAAATGCGTTCGCTCCAGTGACGATCCCAGGCCTGAAAATGGTGCGGCTGGAGGAATAGCCCTTCGTGCCAGTTGACGGCTGGATACTGCATGGAATTGCCGATTGCTAGCGTCCAAGGAAGCCTGAAGAAATCGTCCGTCAGCACCATTGGCCAGACAAACGCTATACGGGGAAACATTTGCTTTATCGGCAGATTCCGAACAGTCGATAAGTCTAAGTAGGCGCTGATCCAGGGTCCGGATCACCAGAGTCAGCGGTGTTATCTCCCAATTTGACTTGGTTCAGGAGTTCCGTCCTGCGCCCAGTGGTGTGGACGACAGCCAATTGATTGGTGCGATCTCCCCAACGCGAGCAAAAATATACGCCTTGCTAGGCGCCGCGGCCTGTGTATGGTGTGTCGTGAACAATCCGCTGGCCGCCAGTGAACCACCGATGCTGGTTGCCAGCGAATCACTCGGGCCGAGCACCGCTGAACTGCCGAGTTTCAGCGCGAGCACTTTTTCAAGTGTGACCAGCAGTCCAGAGACTTCCCAGAATCTGACACCAAATCTATTGCCTGCCGTACCTGTGCATGCACCTGCGTCGTACATGGCTTCCGGTGGCGAAGCATGGAACGCACCATCGCTGGTGGTTACCGCGCAGGCTCTCTGTGAAAGCTTACCACTGATAGAAATCGCCGAGCACAAACAGGAAATAATTCCGCCACAGGCCAGCATCGACGAGATGTCAGTGATCCCAGTGGAGAGTTTCGTGGGCGAGTCGATGGTCAATCCGGCTCGATCCCAACCAGGACTCACTGCGCCGATTCAGCGTTTACTTGGCCGTCAATTTGGAGTGGACAAAGGGATCGGGCATGAACGCGTGATGTATGCTCCACTAGTTCTTGATACAGCCGTTGGAACACCCAATGTCGCCCTGAAGTTCCGCTCGGATCGCGGACTAGCAACTCCCGATCGATTGGAATACTATTGGGCAACTCCCGGTCGTGGACCCGCTGCGGAAAGCCGCGTAGATATTCTGGATAGCGTGCTGCGCATGGAACTTGGCAACTCGCGAGCCATGCTACTGACCGAATACACGATGCGCGCGGTCAACCCCGAGCGCAACGACAACACGGTTGGTTTTGGCGATATGGTGATCGGTGCCAAGGGTTTGGTAATCGATGGTCGCTGTACAAAAGTCGCGACCATATTTCGCACTTATCTTAAGACAGGACCAGACCACCGCGGCTTGGGAACTGGTCACGTTTCCTTGGAACCAGGACTTCTATGGCGACATCAATGGCGCCCCGCAACCTTCTTGCATGGCGAGTTAAAGTACTGGCTGCCAATCGCTGGCACTCGAGGTGTTGCCGGTGACGTCTTGAAGACCGGATTTGGTGTGAGCACAATTTGGCGAGAATCCGATTGCTCGGCATTGCTGCCCACGCTGGAGTTCAGCACTTATTCGTTCCTCGCAGGTGGAACGACGGATTCACTAGGCGCCTCGCGGCACGTTAATGGCGATTTCGCTGCCGAGATTTTTCCTGGTCTGCGTTACGTATTGGTCCCGCACAGCGACTTGGGAATGATCGAATTCGGCACCGCCTTCGGAGCCACCGTCGCCGATCGCAATTGGTTCGACAACCGAGCCATCTTCGAAATCAGAATGATTCGCTGAACAGTCCCGATACTTGGGCCGAAAAAAGTGAACGGTTGGCACTAGCCACGGGCGCCGAAGGTGTTGTGACACAAAGAACCTAAGACGTTCCAACACCAAACGATTTCGTCGATCGAATTGCGATTCCTCACACAACACCTTCGGCGCCTGTGGCTAGTGCCAACCGTTCACTTTTTGTCAGCCCTGTATCGAGGCTCTCATGTGGTACGCAGAAAGTTGTCCACCACATACTGTCCGACCTGTCTACCTGACTCGAGTCCGGAGGTATTGTCGAAACTGAAATGAATTCCGCCATAAATGCGACTGATACCGGCTTCTTCGGCAGCCTGATCGAAGTTCGCAAAGGTGCGCGACATAACCACGCTTGGGTCCAGCGGTCGCTGCGATGGCCCATTGTGCCCATCGGCCCGACTGGTAAATGATAGGTTAGTTCCAAAAAGTGCGTTCAGCACTCTTGAAGCGGCTCCACTGAATGTGCTGTGACCAGACGTATAAGTGGGAAACGGAGGAGTCTTGACGAGCGGAATCCAACCTGTGTCGGCAACCGTACTGGCATTTCCGTCAACGTCTGCTCGACGAATGGCATCAATGGGTCGCCACAGCCCATATTCGTACTTGGCATCCCACGAGACGATGGCAGCATCCGCCAATGCAATATTCAGCAAGGCCATAAGCCGCGCGTTATCTGCCAACGAACGAGCCTGTTCGATAACAACATCTGCCGCGATCTGATTCCAGTGACCAGGCGGAGTAAATGTACCACCTCCATCAGCCCAGAAGAGCGCGATATTCGTTTGATCCACAGTTCGTGTGGCGCTACCAAAACTACCCAGGCGCATGACATCATCGACCGCCGCAGCATACTCGCCGCTCGACAAAACAGGAGGAGCTGGCGGGCGAAATTGATCGCCTCTCGCGAGTGCGAATGGTTTAACTTGCGGCCACTGCGGCAACAGCGGTGGCAAGACATCAGGTTGCGTGCGATTCCAATCGCCTGGATCGACGCCAGGAGTATAATTAACTCTTGTTTTCGAGCCATCGGCTGCCCTTGCCGCAAGAACAGCATTGCCAACGGTACGGCCAAACTCAATACCGAGTGTTTTGGCGTTTCCGTCTGGGATAGTGCTCAAGGCTTCATTAAGTGTCGCTTGCCACACTGCCAGTTCATCGGGTTCGCTGTAAAGTTGTGTAGCAACTTGATGAGCTGCCGCCGCTGCTGCCGCTGCCGAGGATGCGTTGGTCGCAGGCGAGGGCAAGCCACTCAAATACGATTGATGAGTCGGATTGATAGCGTTAATCGCATCGTACATCGCTATATGAATCATCGCGAGATTGCGCGCAACCATGGGAGGCTGTGACGTGACGATGCGTCCTTCATACGGATCGTTCGAAACCGTAGTCCACTCGCGAATTACATTTAGGCTGGCTGCGTTCCAGTCGAGAATCACATCGCCGAAGTTGACGCGCGTATCGATTTGCGCCGTTCGGCCTAACGGATCGATGACCGCAATTCTCAGCTCACTAACACGATACGGTAGAGTCAGCGAAAATTGGAACCTACCCTGCGCATCAGATTCCGTCGACATAGAAATCGGTGTATCGCCTTGGCTGGCCCGAAGGCTGACTCTTGATTCGGGGAGTGTCTGCCCGTGGAAACTTACGTTGGGATTGAGGACGACTCCGTTACCGTTGGGATCCGATTGTGGCGACAACCCAGCAACGATTTGCAACGGCGCGCTGTATCGATTGAGCGCATTGACAACCATCAGGACGTCCAGAGGCGTCAGTGCGCTATCGCCGCTGACATCGACCAGCGGCTCCTGGCTGCCGGTTTCGCGCGCAGGCAACAAACCGCCTTGACCGGCATTGATTCTATTGACCATCAGCAATACATCCAGCGGCGTGACTTGCCCCGAGGCATTCACGTCGCGTGGATTGTTCGCGTTCTGCCAGTCGCTCGCCATCATACGGCGCGACTCAAGTGCTTCGACAGCGAGTGGCCTGATTCTCAGTCGGTTTCGATTCATGAATTCACCGCCAATATCTCCGACGGTCTTGGAACGATGCGACCCGCAAGGCTATCCAACTAAGTATCGCTCGAGAAATAAGTGTCACGCTCGAGAAATAAGTGTCAGGTACCTTTTGCGAGGAACTCGCCCTTCAGGTGCTTCGCACAAAAGGTACCTGACACTTATTTCTCGGCTATTCCTAATTGGACAGCGCCACTTTCTTGCGGAATACAAGCCCGAAGCGCAAGCGAGTGAATTGTCGTAATCGTCGCAAGTTATTCACTCGCTTGCGCTTCGGGCTTGTATTCCGT
>SXGS01363394.1_pt1 | contig 28892 bp, 30 predicted proteins | sample 3174681 | NCBI WGS metagenome assembly SXGS01 (sample SAMN11356861, study PRJNA531348) | freshwater metagenome | isolation source: freshwater sample F1-80 | place: China: Fuxian Lake, Yuxi | collected 2017-12-25 | reverse complement strand
GACGGCGGCCTGACCGTGTCCGTTGCGATGCGAGTCCGACAGTGCTCGGTCGAGCCGTTCGATGAGCGATTTGCGGTTCGCCAGATCGGTGAGCGAGTCGTGGCGGGCATCCCGTTCGAGTTGTTCGGCGGCGCGACGCTGACCGTCGATGTCTTCGACGTGCGCAATGGAGTAGATCTGTTCGCCTGCTGCGTTGCGCACGACGTTGACGTTGACCCGGCACCACACGGGCGTGCGGTCCTTACGGACGTAACGCTTCTCGTAGGTGTAGCGGTCGCATGCTCCTCCCTGCAGACTGTCGTGGCGTTCGAGCGTTTCGCTGCGATCGTCGGGATGGGTGATGTCGGTGATCGTGCGATCGCAGAGTTCCTCGGCCGTGTAGCCGAGGATGGCGCAGAACGCCGGATTCACCCGAAACAGTCGGCGAGTGGAGGTCGCGAGCGCGAGTCCGATCGGGCCGTGCTCGAACACTTCTTCGAACAACGATTGCGTTTCTCGCAGCGCGTCGAGCACAACGCGATCGAATCGTTCCGAGTCGGTCATACCGACGCCCTCCCTTCGACGCTTGTGTCTGTGGAGTGATCGGCGCTCGTGCGTGTACGCGAGAGGGGGATTTGCTCGCCAAAGTGCCTCTCAATGTCGACCTGATCGCAGCCGATGTCAGTTCCAAGGAGGGCGGAAGTGGATACAGCGGAGCTACTCGAGGAGTTGCGGCGGCTGCCAATGCAGCAGTCTGTCGTGACCCAGGTGCTCGGTGTCCTCGATGACCCGAGTAAGTCCGCGGCCGACGTCGCGCAGTCGCTGCAGGTGGATCCCTCGTTGTGCGTTCGCGTCCTGCACCTCGCCAACTCGCCCTATTTCGGGCTGTCGGGCAAAGTCGGCAGTGTCGAACGGGCGGTGGTCGCACTGGGCAACTCGGTGATCCGCTCGCTGGCCGTGTCCACCGCCGCGGGTTTGTTCGCGGAACGATCCGACAACATCCCGGCGGGATTCTGGCAACATTCGGTTTCGACCGCCGCGGCCGCATCGCTCGTCGCGCAACTCACTCGGATCCCGGCCGGCGACGCGCTGTGTGCCGGACTGTTGCACGACCTGGGGTCGGCCCTGCTGTTTCGCCACCTTCCCGAGGAAGCCACCGAGGTGTGGGACCGCCCGGTCGATGAGATCATCGAGGCCGAACGGGCCGCGTTTGCCCACGACCACGCCGAGTTGGGTGCCCTGGCGCTCGAGGCCTGGAAACTCCCGCCGAGCGTCGTTGCCGCGGTGCGCGATCATCACGTACCGGTCGACGTTGCCGAGGGCCGGCTCACGAAATGCGTCATCGCGGCCGAGGCGTTGGCCAACGAGATCGCGGGCGAGCACGGTCCTCGGCTTGCCGAACCCGCCCCGGATCCTGCGGCGGCCCTCGCTGCGATCGGGCTGCCCGAGACTGATGTCGCGGCGCTGCTCGAACGGATCGGCGAGGACGCTGACGGTCTCGGCGGGATGCTCGCCGCCTGACAAGTTCGTCGCCCGTGCCATGCGGCGGGCTTCTATCCTGTCGCCATGCCGATGCGATCGGAATGCAAGCACTACGAGAGCCGCTCGTATCCCAACGGTGACACCGTGCGGAAGTGCCGGCTGGATCTCGCGCCCGAGGCGCCCTGGCGGTGCCCCGAAGACTGCCCGTCGTTTGCGAAACGCCTCGTGGACATCGGCTGGAGCTACGGCTCCCTCGCCGACACGATGGCGACACCACCTCCCGAGCCCGAGGTTGCGGTCGATGCGGATGTGGCGGCACTGCTCGACGCCGCCGAAGACATCGTCAATGCGGCCGGGGTCGACATCTTGGCCGAGATGCAGGCGAAGCAGCGCAAGGGCATGTTTCGCAAGAAGAAGCGGCGCCGCTGACGTCGTTCAGCCGTCACCGAAGACCGCAGCGAGAAACGCGGCGCGCGCGGGTTCGTCGATTCGGACGGTAAAGGTGCCATCGGCCTCGCTGATGTGCAACAGCGGGCAGAACCAACTGCCATGTTCGGTGACGAAGTGGGGTGAGCCGACGACGCCGAGGGCCGTGCCGCGATCGTGATCGGCGTGCACGCGACGTTCGGCTTCGTCCGTCGGCGGAACCGCGAGACCGTGGCGGGTCGCGATGGCGGCGAGCGCGCCGGGGTCGCCGATGTCGACGCCAGCTTCGAAGACGGCCTCGCGTACCTCGAAACCAATCGCTTCGCCGACGTCGTCGCCGCGTTCGTACGCGGCGTCGACGAGTGCGAGCGCGGCGATCGACGTGCTCGCGAACGTGTCGCGGCGAAAGCCGGTGAACAGGTCGGGGACGACGCTGCGGAGACCAGCGACTTCGGCTTCGACAAGACCTGGGTCGAGCGGACGACCGTTGATCCATTCGAGTGGCCACGCTCGCATCCGGAACGGAACGTCGACGCCGCGCTCCGCTCGCTCGTCCCGCAGCATTTCCAGACCCGCGTAGGTGAACGGACAGAGGACATCGCCGAACACGGTCAACATCATGAGCCCACCCGCCGAGCCAGGACCCGGTCGATCATGCGGCGATACGTCTCGATGTCCTGCGCGCCCGGGATCGGGAATCCGTTGATCACGACGCTCGGCACGGCGTGGACATCACCTTCGATCGCTGTGTTGTGTTCGTCGATCACGCGGCGCGCGAGTTCTCCGCCGTCGCGCTGGAGTCGCATCCGGAACTCGTCGCGTTCGATGCCACACGACGCGGCGACGTCACTCAAGACGTCAGGGTCCGAGATCGTGCGGTGTTCGACGAAATAGGCGCGCATCGTCGCAAGATGAAACCGGTCGAACGCTGTTCGACCGAACCCCAGTGCAACCTTGCCGGCAACTGCGGCGGGAAGCGAGTGCGTGGGCGGCTCGTCGTCGGACTCGGTCCAGGGAACGAATCCGCATTCGGGGGCTTGTTCGCCGGGTCCGCCGGGTGCCAACCATCGAGTCGTGTAGGCGATGAACCGGTCACGCGGCTTGGGTTTGGGTTGAGGCTGCAAGAGGTACGAACGCCATTCGACGCTGACCCGCCCTTGGTACTCGGCTTCGAGGATCTCGAGGCGCACGGCCGCGACGTAACACCACGGTCAGAGAAAATCCGACCACACTTCGAGGATGAGCGTGTCGTCCATCAGCCCGTCACGCTAGAAGCCGGAGTTCGTAGCAGCGGCTATCGGGCGAGTCGGCGTATTCGCCGAAGTTGGCGATGCGGGTCCAACCGCTCGATTCGTAGAGCGAGATGGCTTCGGGGAGTCGGTCGCCGGTTTCGAGGATCAAGCGCTCGTAGCCGAGGTCGCGGGCGGCCAGCACCAGGTGCGCCATGACCTTGCGGCTGAGGCCGCGTCCGCGCGCCGAGGGGGTGACGTAGACGCGCTTGACCTCGCCGGTCGTGACGTCGTGGCGACGCAGGCCGCCACACGCTACGTCGGCGCCATCGACGTTGACGACGAGGAATCGGCCATCGACGCCACGGTATTCATCGGCGTGTCCGCCTGCTCCGCAGGGAGGATCGTCGTCCCAGCGAGCGGCAAGTTCGGCTTGCTGGGCAAGCGCCAACGCGGCCGCGGCAGGAGCGTCGTAGTCAGTGATGCGCACCGTCGGCGTGTTCGACAGGGCAGCAATCGCGCGGTGGAGGTCGAGTTCCGCGAGCGACGAAACCACGACATCGGCAATCGCGAAGTCGAGGTGTGCGGTGAGCCGGGTGGGGACCGCAATGACGGACATGCCCGCGCGTTTCGCTGCGACGGTGCCGTTGATCGAGTCCTCGATCGCAACCGCAGCAGATGGGTGAATGCCGAGTGCGGCGAGACACCGCGTGTACAAGTCCGGTGCCGGTTTTGGCGAGAATCCGACGTCGGGTCCGTCCCAGGTCGACAGGTGCTCGAAGTGGTGGGCGATTGCGTGGCGTTCGAGGTGTGGTTCGATCCACCAGCGCTCGGAGCTCGACGCGATCGCGGTGCGAATCTGCGCGTCGGACGTCGCTTGCAGCCATGAAGCGACGCCAGGCATCAACGCCAGGTCGGCGACGGCTGCGTCCTGGAGCGGCTGCTTCCATGCGCGCAACGCCCGATTGTTCGGCGCCGGTCGGCCGGTCTTTTCGGTGATGAGGGCTGAGAAATCGATCGCGCCGCGTGTGCCGATCGAGCGCACGAATTCGTCGAGGGTGAGCTCGGTGCCGTGTTCGGCGAACAGCTGATTCCAGATCTCGAACGCCGACCATTCGGTGTCGATGATGACCCCGTCGAAATCGAACACCACTGCTTCGAGCACGTCACATTGTCGCGTGCCGGGAGGCTCCCGTAAGGTTCGACTCGTGCTGACCCCGATGGACGACTATCCGATCCACCAAACCGCGTTTCCGGTGGCGCACGCGGCGAGCGGCGATCCGAATCACTACGACCGTTACTTTTTCAACGGTTACCGCCGCGACGCGTCGGTGTTCTTCGGTTCGGCGATGGGGCTTTACCCGAACCGCCAAGTCATCGACGCCTCGTTCAGCGTCGTTGTCGACGGGGTGCAGCACAACGTGTACGCGTCGGGTCGGTGCCCGCTCGATCGGTCCCGAACCGTGATCGGTCCGATCACGATCGAGATCGTCGAACCGTTGCGCATCAACCGACTGTTGATCGATGCGGCCGATCAAGGAATCCGCGCCGAGCTGACGTGGTCGGCGCGGACCCAGGCGATCGAAGAACCGGTCCAAACCCGACGGAATGCGAACCTCCTCGTCCTCGAGTACACCCGACTGGCGCAGTGGGGGACGTGGGCGGGATGGATCGAAGTCGACGGACGTCGCATCGAGATCGATCGGGCCGACACCCTCGGTACCAAGGACAAGAGCTGGGGGATCCGTCCGGTCGGGGCGGCGACCCCTGGTGCGCCCAGCGCTGGCTGGCTGGCCGGCGGCGGGCTGTTCTGGCTGTGGGCGCCGGTGCACTGGGACGACGAGTGCACCCATCTCGGCGTGTTCGAGCATCCCGACGGACGACGGTGGTTCGAAAGCGCGTCACGCATTCCCGTTCTCGCCGACGGTGATCCCGTGTGGGGCGAGCCGGAGCGGATCACTGACGTGCCGCGTTTCGATCGTGTCATCGAGTGGCGGCCTGGAACCCGGCGCGCACGGGCGGCGCGTTTCACGTACTGGCCGCACGGCGGCGAACCGGAAGTCCTCACCTTCGAACCGCTGCTCGACTTTCAGATGAAGGGGATCGGTTACACGCACCCGACGTGGGCACACGGCAGTTGGCATGCGGACCTTGCGGTTGGAGGCGACTCGTGGACGCTCGCCGATCTCGACCCGCTCGATCCCAGCAACATCCACGTGCAGCAACTGTGCCGCGTCACCGGTAATGGCGGACGCGAAGGGATCGGTGTGCTCGAACAGCTCGTGTTCGGGCCGCACGAACCGACTGGCCTCACCGGGATCCTCGACGGCGCGAGCTGACGCCGACGATCGGATCACCGATCGGCTGCGAACCGGTCGACGAGCGCGGCGAGCAGACCGGCGCAGTCGTTCGCCGAGCCGGGCGGGTCGGGGAGCCGCACCGCGCCGCGTTCGCGTGATGGCAACAACATCGTTGCGTGACCTGGGGTGGTGATGTCACCTCGTTGGTTCGTCGCGGCGAGCTCGACGTCGACGGCCGCTCGGTCATCGACGATGTACTTGTCGGTCACGGTGCCCCGTAGCCAATGCGTGTCGCCGACGTAGTTGAACTTGCGGAATGCACAATCGAGCTTCCACAGCCACGCGTCGTCACCCATCCAGTCGGTGCAGAGGTGGATGAGCCAGGTCTCGCGCATGCGTCCGTAGTCGTAGATCGACGGATTGCCCGCCCGGCGCGCCCACTCGACGTCCCAGTGCACGCGCTGTTGGACATCGGGCACGTTCAGGTCGTCGGGTCGAAAGAAGCGAGGCACCCTTTGCCGTTGCTGGTAGCCCAGACGTAGCGGTTTGACGCCGTAGAGACCCATGCCCATTCCGACGTGCCAACACACCATGTCGGTGACGCGGAGTGGTCCCTTCACCAACGGCCCGAGCTCGTCGCCGATCGACACATCCTCCCACCAGCGCGGTTCGGCACCGCGGCGGCGTGCCGGCTCCGTGCGGTACGCCGCATCGATGTTCGACAGTTCGTCGTCGGTGTACGGACGAATCTCGATGTCGTCGTTCGCCCGGCGGGCTTCGGCCTTGGCCCGCTCGGCCCGAATCATCAATCGGTACTGCGCGCTCAGCGCGACTGCGGGTTGCCGGGCGGCGAACACCTCAGCTGTCCACTCGTGCACCGAGCGTTCGGCAAACTCGCTGGCCTTGTCGTGCACGCCGACGAGCGCGTTGCGGCGCCCGATGTCCAGGTCGGGGCGAACCGGTGCCCACCACTCTCGATGGCTTCCGGAGTAGAACGCGTGCACACCCCCGAGCGGGTCGCCGTGGAGCAGCGTTCGGGTCGCGTCGTCGAGGTGATCGACCTCGTTGACGCCGATGAGCGTGTCACCACCGTTGATCGGCGGGGGCCCGATCGGTCCGCCCCACACGCTTCCCGCTGCGTGCACAGGATCGCACCACAGCGGATTGTCGTCGCCGTAGGCCTCGGCCACATGGCGAAAGGCGTCCTCGTTCGGACGGCGGTAGTGCGGCGGTTGGGGGTGGGGCTGGGCGACACCGAGGCGAGCCCGAAGCGCGGCGATTCCGTCGTCGGTGATGGCAGGCACAGTTGTATACATTATGCATTCATGACGGTCCTCGACCAGGTCTCGCGACCTCCCCTGCGACGACCGTCGTCAGGAGACCAGATCGCCCGTTGGATTCGCGGGGAAATCGTTGCCGGGCGACTCGGTCGCGGTGATCGCGTGACCCAGGACGACGTGGCTCGTTCGCTTGGCGTGTCTCGGATCCCGGTGCGCGAGGCGCTGGTCGCGCTCGATCGCGAAGGATGGGTGACCATCGAACCCCATCGGGGCGCGTTCGTACACGGCGTCGACGCCGACTGGGTCCGCGACCACTACGACATCCTGAGCGTGTTGTACGGCCTCGCGGCGGCGCGCGCCGCAGTGCGTGGCACCGCCGACGACCGCGCCCACCTCCACGAACTCCACCGGACGTTCAAGCGTTCGTCGGCGCCCGATGCCTTCGATGCGGCGAACCACGCGATGTTGCAGCATGTCCTCTCCATGGCGCGAGCCCCGCGACTCGTCACCGCGTTGCGTGCGGTCACGTCGATCGTGCCGGGCAATTTCTTCGTCGAGGTTCCGAACACGATCCCAACCCAACGACGCGGCATCGCCGCCATCGTCCGCGCCATCGTCGCGCACGACGTCGACGAATCGCGGGCGTCGGTCGAACGCCTCCTGGCTCGTCAAGGCAACGCCGTCGTCGGGGTGTTGACCGACCGCGGCGTCCTCGCGGAGTTCGGTCGATGACCGAGGACCGGAAACCGGTCGCGATCGGCCCGAACTCGTCGTCCAGCGAGATCGTCGCCGTTGTCGAACGCTGGGTCGAGGAGTATGTGCCGACTGCCTGGCGTACTGCTGCCCCCGACGGTCACGCGGCAATCCGGGCGGTGCGCACGCGAGCGCAATACGAAGCCTGGTACCCCGTGTTCGCGGCGAGCGGGCTCGCCGTCGCGACCTGGCCCGCGGAGTACGGCGGTCTCGATCTCCCGGTCACGCAGGCTCGCATTGTCGAAAACGTTCTGGCTCCGCTGAATCTCGGTCGGTTGAACCCCCTCGGATTGAACAACGCAGCGTCCGCGTTGTTCGCCCACGGCACCACGGCACAACGAGCTCGGTTCCTCCCGCCGATTGTGCGCAACGAAGAGCGTTGGTGCCAGTTGTTCTCCGAACCAGGTGCCGGCAGTGACCTGGCTTCCCTCGCGACTCGCGCCGAACGCGACGGTGACCAATGGGCGCTGAGTGGTCAGAAGGTCTGGACCACCTGGGCCGATCGCAGCGAGTACGCGATCTGCCTCGCTCGCACCGATCCGCACGTGCCCAAACGTCAAGGAATCACCTACTTCGTCGTCGACCTGCGCGCCGACGGTATCGAGATCCGACCGTTGCGCCACCTCGGCGGCGAGGTCGAGTTCAGCGAGGTGTTCCTCGACGCGGTACGCGTACCCGACGACCACCGAATCGGTGCAGTGGGCGATGGCTGGCGCGTCGCGGGATCGACGCTGGCTGGTGAGCGGCAGATGGTTGCCGGTGCGGGCTCGGGTGGCGTGGACCGGATCGGCGGCACGGGCATGGTGTCGCTTCTCGAACGCGCGCAGTCTTTGCGGCGCACGGGCGAACCAACCGTGCGCCAGCAGCTCGTGGCGCTGTACGCGGAAGAACGCATCCGAGCCTGGACGAACCTACGGGTTCGTTCCGCGGTGCGCTCGGGCGCGACCCCCGGACCAGCTGCCTCGATCGGCAAGGTCCTCCAAGGCTCGTTGAACCAACGCATCCAGATGCTGGCGACCGATCTCCTCGGACCCGCCGCGATGGCGTGGGGGGCAACAGACGTTGACGGTTCGGGCCCGGCCGCGTGGGCGGCAAGCCTGCCGCTCGAAGTGCGGGGGATGTTGCGATCACGCGCCAACACGATCGAGGGGGGAACAACCGAAGTCAACAAGAACGTCCTCGGCGAAAAGGTGCTCGGCCTCCCGCGCGAACCCGACCCCTTCGCCGATCGGTCCTGGGACGAGGTGCCGCGGTCGTGACCTCCCTCGCCGCGTTGTTGCGCGACCATCCGTTCCGATCCGAGGCGTTGGTACACGCGCCCGACGGGTCCTTCACCGCCGATGAGATTCGAGCCCGGGTCGACGCGCTCGCGCACGAGTTCACTCGAGCGGGCCTCGCCGCGGGGCGTGCGGTGGCGGTGAGCCGACCGAATGATTCATCGTTTCTCGTCGCGATGTTTGCGATCTGGGCATGTGGTGGTGTCTTCGTGCCGCTGAACGTCCGGGCCCCGCGTGCCGAACAGGACTCGGCGCTCGAAGCGGTCGGTGCGGCGTGGTTGTTCGACGAGCACGGCACCATCACGTCGCGTGATCGCGCGCGTACCTACGCAAGCGATGTTGCGTTCGTGCTCTGGACCTCAGGCACGACCGGCACGCCGAAGCCCATCGTGCACACCCACGAGGCCTACCTCGAGTTGCTCGACCGAGTGCTCGCCCCGCTGCGGGGCGGACGGGACTCCGGCCCGTCCAAGCCCGGCACCGAAGGTACTGCCCCCACACCGAACCTCATTCCGGTGTCGTTGGCGTTGAATGCAGGTATCTACAACGCCTTGTTCGGGCTGCGAGCCGGTGCTGCCGTCGTGATCATGGATCGTTTCGCCACCGCCGACTTCGCCCGCTTGGTCGCTCGCCATGCCATTCGGTCGACGGTCCTGCCACCCGCTGCAATCGCCATGTTGAACTCCGACGCGTCCGTCACCGGTTTGGTTCCGCTGCGTTATGTCCGCAGCATCACCGCGCCGCTCTCGCCGGTGCAGGCCCGCCGGTTCCACGAGAAGTTCGGCATTGTGGTGTTGAACGGGTACGGGCAGGCCGAGATCGGCGAAGTCATCGGTTGGACGGCCGCTGATGCCCGGGAGCACCCGGACAAGATCGGTGCGGTCGGCCGAGCGCATCCGGGGGTCGACATGCGACTCGGCGACGTCGACGAGATGGGCGTCGGACGACTGTGGGTTCGTCCGCCGCGCATGGCCGCGGCCGACGCGTCTGGCCACGACCTCGGTGATCGGATCGACGCCGATGGTTTCGTCGACACCGGCGATCTCGCCCGGATCGACGACGACGGATTCGTCTGGATCGAAGGACGTACGACCGACCTCATCAACCGCGGCGGACACAAGGTGTTCCCCGACCATGTCGAGGAAGTACTGCGGTTGATCGAAGGCGTCCACGATGCCGCCGTCATCGCCGCGCCCGACGAACGACTCGGCGAGGTGCCGGTCGCGTTCGTCGTCGCCGACCCATCGGTGAGCGACGACGAGCTGCGCGACGAATGCCGGCGCGAACTCGTGCCCTACAAGGTGCCGGTCGCATTCGTTCGTGTCGACCAACTCCCCCGCAACGAAGTAGGCAAGCTGTTACGGCGCGAGTTGGTCGTGCCGACGATTCCGAGGCGAGGATCATCGCAATGAAGTACTCGACGTTCGATCATCTCATCGTGGAGCGCCGGGGCCCGGTCGGCTGGCTCATCAACAATCGCCCTGATCAACTCAACGCGATGAATGCGGCGATGCGCGACGAGTTCGCCATCGCATGGAAGGAACTCGATGCTGACCCTGAAGTGCGCGTGATCGTGCACACGGGTGAAGGCCGAGCGTTTCAGACAGGCGTCGACGTCTCCGAGATCGCCTCCGACGGCGTCGGCATGCAGCGCTACCAGGAGTCGGTCGAACGGTTCGACCTGCACTTCACGAGCTGGCATCAGCAGGTGTGGAAGCCCGTGATCACCGCAGTGAACGGAATCTGTTGTGGCGGTGGGTTCCACTGGGTCGCCGACGCCGACATCGTGATCGCGGCGAGCGATGCACAGTTCTTCGACCCGCACGTGTCGATCGGTCAGGTGGTCGCGATCGAAGCGATCGGTCTGTTGCGCAAGATGCCCGCCGAAGCGGTGATGCGGATGGCGTTCGTCGGTCGGTACGAACGCATGGACGCTGCCCGTGCGTTCGAACTCGGGATGATCAGCCAGATCGTCGACCCGCCCGAACGATTGCGCGACGAGGCGCAAACGCTCGGCGAACGGATCGCCCAGAACTCACCCGCCGCGATGGCCGCCACGAAGAAGGCACTTTGGGGTGCACTCGAACACGGACTCACCGACGCGTGCCGGGCCGGGGCCCAGCACCTCGTCAGCATGTGGGGGCATCCCGACCAGGAGGAAGGGCCCCTCGCGTTCGCGGAACGTCGCGACGCGAACTGGCAGGTGTGATCCGAACGGGTGGGCGCAGATCGACGAGGCGTCCGCTCGGCTCGATGACGTGACCTGATCGCCACGTCGCCCGGGCCGGTGTCGCGAGTCAGCCGCGGTAGTCGGTGCTCGCGGCCAGGTCGGCCGCGCCGCGCATCAGATCGAGCACGATAGGACCGAAGGCGTTCAGCTTTTCGTCGCTTCCGGCGCGTTGGAATCCTTGCTCCAACACGACTGCCAGCTTCCACTTCGCAAGCACGATGTAGTAGTCGATGTCGTCGACCTGCCGGCCCGATACCGCGGCGTAGTGGTCGAGCATCTCAGTGCGTGAGGGCATGGCGTACATGTCGACATAACTCGAACCCGACGCCGCGACATCCATCGTGTCCTCGGGCCAGCCCTGCACCGTCCATGCCAGGTCGAGTTTCGGATCGCCGACGGTGCCCATCTCCCAGTCCACGATCGCAGCGAGTCGCGCTGGCGCGCCATGGTGGTACATGACGTTGGCAAACTGGTAGTCGCCGTGCATGAGGCCAGGGACGAAGTCGATTGGCCGATGACTGCGCAACCAAGCGCTCGACTCGTCGAAGCCCGGGAGCTCGCGGCCCTTGATGCGCTCGAGAAACGCCGTCCACCGGTCGACCTGGCGTTCGTGGAATCCATCCGGCCGGCCGAGGTCCTGCAGTCCTTTGGCCTGCCAGTCCACCTTCGACAACAAGGCGATGCCCTCAACGAGTTGGAGCGCAAGCCCACGGCGCCCGTCGAGATCGGTGTCGAACGGGGCGGGCCAACCTCCGGTCAGACCCATCGGCGACCAACCGTCGACGAAACCCATGAGGTAGAAGGTCCGGCCGAGTACCGACGGATCCGCGCACACGCCGATCGCGGCGGTGTGCGGGACGTCGCTGCCGTGCAACGCCTCGATGATGCGCCACTCACGCATGATCCCATCGTCGCGAGTCGCGGGCGCCGACGCAGGTGGAATCCGCAACGCGCAGTGCAGCTCACCGCGACGGATCTCGTAGATCTCGTTTTGGGAACCACCGGAGACGAAACGATGCTCGACGGGAGCGCCCCGCCCGGGCAGGTCGGTCGAGTCGAGCCAAGCCGCCAGCCGTTCGATATCGATCATCGGTGGGCTCCCGTCTCGGTGCGCTTCATGGGGCGAAACTCTACGACTGAAGAGCAATGCCTCGCCCTCCCGCCCGCTTGCCGCCCGTCCGTCCGCCCGTCGGCTACCCGTCGGCCGCGGTGCGCGTCAGCGGCGAGGTCCGCCGTCGAGCGCTCGGACCTCGAGGTTCCACGCCGCGATGAGATCGAGGCTGACGGTGATGTTCCCCGTGAACTCGGCCGGTCCGTCGCACAGCGCGACGACGGCCTCGACCATCTCCTCCATCGACTCGATCTGGTCGGGCCGCAGCGTGCCGCCCACGAGTTGTTCGGCGCCTTCGCTCATGACCGCGGCACGTGGTTCGACGGTGTTGACGCGAACACCGGCGCCGAACAACTCCATCCCGAGACCGTTCGTGATGCGGTTCAGCGCAGCCTTCGACGCGCCGTAGACGGCGATCGTCGACCCTTGGACGCCCGCGTCGAACGGTGGACCCGAAACGAGACGAGTGCTGCCGCTCGACAGGTTCACGATCCAGCCCTCTCCCGCGGCCTTCATCGCCGGGATGACGGCTTGGGCCAGGTCGAGCGGTGCGTGCACATTGGCTTCGAAGGTGATGTGTCGTCGTTTCAGCGGGAACCGCTCAAGAGGCGCGTACATCGCAGCGGCCGCGTTGTTCACCAGAATCTCGATCGGACCGCCGAGGGCAGCTTCGGCTGCGGGCACGATGCGGTCACGATCGGCCGCGTCAGTGAGGTCGGCGACGATCACCGCGACGCGGGTGCCGTACTCGGCGATCCGCCGCTGCGTCGCGAGGAGCGAACCCGCGAGATGGTCGTGTTGTTCGAGCGTTCGAGCGACGATCGCGACGTCGGCACCCTCGGCCGCGAGTCGCTGTGCGATCGCCGCACCAATGCCGCGGCTCGCCCCCGTCACCAACGCACGTCGACCGGCGAATCGCTTCGTCATCGCCCGGCCTCGTGCGCGTCGAGGAACGCTTCGAGGCATTCGCCGATGTAGTCACAGTCGGCATCGTTCATGGAGTGATTGTTGGGGAGGATCAAACCCCACTCCATGACCCGGTCGGCGTTGGGAAGCCCGCCGACGGGCTGGCGAAACGGGCGATGCCGAAACGCAGGTTGTCGAGCAACGTTGCCGGTCCACACCATGCGGGTATCGATGCCGTGGCGTTCCATCCAACGTTGGAGGTCGCTACGGCGTATCCCAGCGTCGGAACGGATGAGGATCGGAAACATGTGCCAGCCGGTCTCGACGCCATTGGTGAGGCGGGGGAGCGTGAACTGTTCGGGATGGCGAGCGAAATGCGCACTCGTCCGCTCGAAGTTGGCGCGGCGCCGAGCGAGGTTGTCGGCGAGTTTGTCGAGTTGGACGACGCCAAATGCCGCCGAGAGTTCGGACGGCTCGAAGTTCCACCCGACTTCATCGAAGATGAACAAGTTGTCGTACTCGAGATCGCCGTCGATTGTGCTGAAGAAGTCGCGATCGGTACCCCGCCCCGAGCCGAACAGTTGGACCTCGCTCCGCCGACCCCATCGACGCAACAGCAAGATGCGATCGGCGAGCGCCGGGTCGTCGACGCAAACCATCCCGCCGGTACCGGCCGCGGTGACGATGTGGGACAGCGCGAAGCTCGTCAGGCTGATGTCGGCACGGGTCCCGGTCGGCGTACCACGCAACGTGAGGCCCAACGCGTCGCAGGAGTCCTCGATCACCCGGAGGCCATGGCGGTCGGCGATCGTGCGAATCGCATCCCAATCAGGAGCGTTGCCGATGAGGTTGGGTGCGAGAATCGCCCGACTGCGCGGGCCGATCATCGCCGTGATCCCGTCGACGTCGATCTGGAACGTGTCCGGGGTGATGTCGACGTAGGCGGGGACGATTCCCGACCGGACCATGGGTGCGATGTCGGTCGAGAACGTGCACGGTGATGTGATGATCTCGTCGCCGGGTTCGAGATCGAGTGCCTCGATTGCGAGATACAACGCAGAACTCCCGGAGTTGCACATGATCCCGCGTTGTTTGCCGAAGAGTTCGGCGACGCGTTGCTCCATTGCGCGTACGTTCTTGCCGATCCGCAGCGCGGTCGGGCCTCCGCGCAACACCGATACGACCGCATCGATCTCGCGCTCGTCGTGGACCGAACCGGCGTATTCGATTCGGCGGTTGGCCTCGATCCGGCTCACTGCAGCTCCTCGCGATTCGTCGTGCGCCCGTTGTCGACGACGTCGGCATCGGCGACACACCGTACGCGTTTCGGGTCGAGTCGCACGGTGTGCCAGAGTCTCCGTCATGAGTACGTCGTTGTTCGACCTGACCGGCAAAGTGGCGGTCGTGACCGGTTCGACGAAGGGGATCGGCAGGGCCGCGGTCGAAGGCCTCGCCGCCGCCGGCGCCTCAGTCGTCGTGAGCAGCCGCAAGCAGGAGTTGTGCGACGAGGTCGCGGCCGACATCCATCGCACCACCGGCGCGCAGACGTTCGGCCTCGCGTGCCATGTCGGCGACTGGGAAGCCATTCCGGTCTTTGTGAACGAGGTGGTGCAACGATTCGGCCGCATCGACGTCTTGGTCAACAACGCGGGAATCACGCCTTCTCGCTTGACCGTGAGCACGATGGAGTTGGGCGTGTGGCGCAAGATCTTCAACGTCAACGTCGAAGGGCCGTTGCGGATGGCGCAAGTCGTCGCACCGATCATGCGAGACGCCGGAGGCGGCAGCATTGTCAACATCGCATCGATGGGCGCCTACTCCGGTGGTCCGGGCGTGTGTGCCTACGCGGCTTCCAAGGCGGCGCTGCTCAACCTCACCAAGAGCATGGCCCAGGAGTGGGCGGCGTGGGGCGTGCGGGTCAACTGCCTGTCGCCCGGGCCCTTCGTCACCGAGATGGTCAACGGCGCCGAACGCAACGCGCCCGGATTCACGGCATCGATCGCAGCGGCCACACTCCAACGACGTGTCGCGGATCCTCGCGAGATCGTCGGACCCGTGCTGTATCTCGCCAGCGCGGCGTCGTCGTACGTCACCGGAGACGACATCGCCGTTGCCGGTGGAATGGCGAAGTAGGAAGGACCTCGACATGACTGCATCAACCGCGACCGCAGCAGGATCGCCTGCGCCGTCGGTCCTCGATGAGTTGGGCTTCTACACGCTCGCCGGACAACCCGGTTCGGCCCGTGAGCTCGTCGACGAAATGCGCGACGCCGAAGCCCTGGGGCTGGGCGTTGCGTGGATTTCGGAGCGATACAACAAGAAGGAAGCGTGCACGCTGTCGGGTGCCGCAGCGGCAGTCAGCGACCGGATCACGATCGCGACCGCCGCAACCAACCACAACACGCGTCATCCGATGGTCACGGCGGGATATGCCCGCACGATGCAAAGCCTCACGGGCGGGCGGTTCGTGCTGGGAATTGGTCGTGGGATCACGTTGCTGCAAGATGCGTTCGGAATCGCGCACGTCACAACTGCACAGATGGAGGATTTCGCATCCATCATGCGGCGTCTATTCCGCGGTGAGGTCGTGTTCGGTCACCAAGGCCCGGCCGGGTCGTGGCCGGTGCTGCATCTCGACGCCGAACTCGACGAATACCTTCCGATGGCGATCACCGCGTTCGGAGAGCAGACACTTGCGCTCGGTGGACGATGCTTCGACCATGTCGTGCTGCACACGTTCTTCACTGACGAAACCACCGAACGCTGCGTGCGCGTCGTGAAGGAAGCGGCGGAGCAGGCTGGCCGCGACCCCAACGCAGTGAAGGTGTGGTCGTGTTACGCCACGATCGGCGATCACCTTCCTGCCGACAAACGCCTCATGAAGCTCGTGGGCCGCCTCGGTACCTACCTCCAGGGCTACGGCGACCTGTTGGTGCGGACGAACGGCTGGGATCGCGCGGTGTTGGAGCGCTTCCTCGCCGACTCGGTGGTCCAGAGCGTGCGCGGACTCGATGTCAGCGCGACCACCGAACAACTCGAACACGTTGCGACGCTCATCCCCGACGAGTGGTTGGAGCCCGCCGCGACTGGCTCACCCGCGCAGTGTGTCGCCGCGGTGCGTCACCAACTCGCGCTGGGTTGCGACGGTGTGATCATGCACGGCGCGACGCCTGCGGAACTCGCCCCGATCGTCGCCGAATATCGCGCAGGTTCCTAGCACGAGGCGTACTGGTCGGAGACGCCATGTCAGCGATGCCTCGGCCCCGCGTGCGGGGTTGGCGGGCTGGCCGTCCGACGCGGATGACACGACCACGTTGGCGACACCGAGCCGTCAGAGCCGGGCGGGTCGAAGTCTGAGCTGGTCGAGGCGGCGGGTTCGAGGAGATGTGCGCGATCATCGCGACAGCACCGATCCTTCGCCGCACGAACCGGAGTCTTTTGCATGAGCATCGTCGAGACGCTGCGTTCCGTGATTCGGGTCGGTCCGATCGAGACGGATCGCATCGAACGGCGGCTCCGGAGGGCCGCGAATGTCGCGGACTTGCGGCGCATCGCGCGACGCCGCATGCCCGGCGGTGTGTTCGACTACATCGATGGGGCGGCCGAGGACGAACGCACGTTGGCGGCCAACGAACGAGCATTCGCCGAAGTCTCATTTCGGCCGCGGGTGTTGCGCGGTGTCGGTTCGATCGACGTCGGGAGCCATCTGCTCGGCGGTGAGCTGGCGTATCCACTGGTGTTGGCCCCGACCGGATTCACGCGCATCGCAGATCCTGCCGGTGAACTCGCGGTGGCCCGAGCCGCCGCACGGGCCGGCTTGCCGTACACGTTGTCAACGCTGAGTACGCGTTCGATCGAAGACGTGCGCGCCGTCAGTGACGGCCGATTGTGGTTCCAGGTGTACGCCTGGCGCGACCGAGCACTCGTGCGCGAGATGATCGAGCGAGCGGCGGCTGCACGCTACGAAGCATTGGTGTTGACGGTCGACACGGCTGTCTTCGGTCGGCGCGAACGCGATGTTCGCCGCGGGTTTTCGTTGCCGCCGACGATCGGTCCGCGAACGTTCGTCGACGGGATGCTGCACCCCGGGTGGACGATGGCGTTCGTTCGCAGCGAACCGATTCGATTCGCGAACGTGCTCGGACGCGAGGTCGGCGACGGTGCCTCACCCGTCAACCTGTCCGACTACATCAATGCTCAGTTCGACCCGTCGCTGTCGTGGGCAGATGTCGAGTGGTTGCGATCGGTGTGGCACGGCCCGATCGTCCTGAAGGGCATCCAAACGGTTGCCGATGCGCAACTTGCGGTTGATCACGGCGTCGATGCCATCGCGCTGTCGAACCACGGGGGCCGCCAACTCGATGGGGCTCCTGCCGCGTTCTCATTGGTGGCACCGGTCGCCGACGCGGTCGGCGGACAGATCGAGATCATCTGCGATGGCGGCGTGCGACGCGGCAGCGACATCGTCAAGGCTGTCGCCGCGGGCGCCACGGCGTGCATGGCGGGGCGTGCGTATCTCTACGGTCTCGGCGCAGCAGGCGAGCGCGGTGTCGATCGCGTGCTCGAGTGGTTCCGTGCCGACGTCGAACGCACGCTCGCGCTGCTCGGGGTCGAGACGATCGACGCGCTCACGGCCGATCTGCTGGCCTGACGGTCGCACGTCGTGCGATCGGGCGGACGAGAATCCGACCCGATGTGGTCGAACGTCGGCCCGGTCAGCCGAGCGCTCGGGCGAGCGCGTCGACTCGTTCAGGAACGATGCGCCACCACATCCAGCGGCCGCGTTTCTCGCCGACGATGAGCCCCGCCTCGACGAGAATCTTGGTGTGATGACTGATCGTCGGTTGGCTCTTCGCGAGCGGTGCCTCGAAGTCGCACGAGCATGCCTCACCCGCCTGGGCGATGAGGTTGAACAACCGCAGTCGAACCGGGTCGGCCAGGGCAGCGAACGCGCGAGCGAGTTCTTCGGCGTCGACCGCCGAGAGCGATTCGGACCGCAGCGGGGCGCAACACATCGCGCCCTGCAACCCTGAGGGCGCGACGACGGCGACCTTGGCGTGCGCCGGGTCGGTGTGGGATGGCGTTGTCGAACCCACGGGTTCCTCCGGCCGGATCTTGGTTCGATCGATCACGCTACCGGCCGATCGGCGACGAATCGTCGGGATGCGCTGCGCCGAACCGACCGAGTTTCTGCTCGTCCGCCGACTGCGCAGGGGCCGCCACCGCCACGGTGACGACCCCTGCGCAGCGATTCGGATCGCCGACGGACGTCAGCAGCACACCGGACCGTCGCCGACGCTGACGTTTTCGAACTGCTCCGTGTCGGCGTGCTTCACGTACCACTCCCACTTGGTGCCGTCAGGGTCGCTGACCCAGGTCTCGGTCTTTTCGGCGTAGCAACACTGGGTGTCGGCGATGCCGGTGGTTGCGACGCCGGCTCCGGTGAAGCGCTGTTCGGCTTCGACGACTTCGTGCGCGGTTTCGGTCTCGACCCCGAGGTGGTTGATCGTGCCGCCCTGCCCCGATGCCTCGAAGAGGACGAGCTTCAGCGGCGGATCGGCGATCGCGAAGTTCGCGTACCCGGCTTTGACCTTCGCCGGTTCGGTGGCGAAGACGCGAGAGAAGAACTCGATGGATGCGGCGAGATCGTTGACGTTGATGGCCAGTTGCAGTCGAGACACGGTTCCTCCAAAGATCGATGTCTATCGATGAGTCAACCAGATACATCGACACCTGTCAATACCAAATCGCGTTCTGACCCGCTAGGGCGACGGGATCGGTGTTCCAATCGGGTCAGAACTCGCAACGTCGGCCTCTACGCTGCGGCGCCGTCGTCGAGGTGGAGTGGTTGGCGTGACCGAAATCGAAGGGTCGACTGCAGCGGATGCCGCGCCTGCGCGATCGGCGAACGCGGCTGTACCCGGAGCACGGGAACCGGACCGGGCCGAGCTCGTCGAGGTCAACCGCACCACGTTGCGTCTCTGGTGCTGGGGAGACCCCGCCGACGAGCCGGTGTTGCTCCTGCACGGCGCCTACGACCACGGCCGGATGTTCGACGACCTCGGCCCGCGGATCGCCGAGCTCGGCTACCACGCGATTGCGCTCGACTTTCGTGGTCACGGCGACAGCGGCCCGCTCGACACCGGCTTCGCGTGGGCGCTGATCCACCTCGACCTCGCGCTGCTCGTGCGCGACATCGTCAGGCGACCCGTTGGTGTGATCGCCCACTCCTTCGGTGCTGGGCAGGGCGTCGGACTCGCCGGCGTGTTCCCCGAACTCGTCCGATGGCTGGTTGTCATCGACGGACTTGGGCCGCCCGAAGTTGCGTTCACGATGCCCGACGACATCTGTGCCGCAGTGCGCGACAACGCGCTGCGCACCGATCGAGCGTTGTTCGCGGCGCGTCGATCGAGCGCGACCGTCGCCGAGATGGCCGCGCGGCGGGGCGCGCAGAACCTGCGTTTGACGCCGGAGTGGGCCGAACACCTCGCGCGCCACGGCACCCGACCCGCCCCGGACGGCGGGTACGTCTGGAAGGCCGACCCGATGTTCGGACTCGGGGTGCCGAGCGAATTCGATCTCGAACTGCTCGCGGAGGAACAGCGACGCGTCCAGTGCCCGGTGCTCGTGATCACGGGCACCGAACACGACACCTGGCGCGATCTGAGCGCCGCCGAAGAGGCCCAGCGAGTTGGTTGGTTGCGTGCCCGACACGTCGCGGTGCCGAACGCGGGGCACTACGTGCACCTCGAAGATCCGGTGGCGACGATGGCCGCGATTGTTGCATTCGTCGGCGAGGTAGGGCCGTGACCGTCGTTGTGTTGCACGACCTGGGCGACCCGGCCGGTGGCGCTCGTTGGCGCGCCGCGGCTCCCGACTGGATCGTGCCGGAGCTGCCGGGTCACGGCGCGACTCCGCCGGTGCGCACGGGTCATTACGACCCGATGAGCCCGATCGCGATCGCTCGTTGGTCGATCGCAGACCCAGACGACGCGACGGTCGTCGGCGTGCGACGCAACGCGCACGGTGCGCTCGTCCATGCGGCGGGCGGCGGGTGTGCGCGGGTCGTGATCGTCGATGGGCTCTGGGGTCGGTGGCGATCGCCGAGCGAGCAAGTCGATGCGTTCTATGGGTTCGTGCGGGCGATCGCCGGCGACCCCGCAGCGACTGGTCCGGCGCCGAGCGCGGGTACCGACCCCCGCGCGACGTACGGCTACGGCCTGTTCACCAGCGCGCGGTTCTCGCAACGATTCTGGGCGGCGATCGGCCAGCCGGTGCTCGTCGTCGAGACGCCTCGGTCGACGACCCCGCCCGGCGAGCGCGCCGAGCGCATGTCGTGGTTCGGTGGCCCGACCGAGTTGGTCGAACTCGACACCGACGACCCTGCCGCCATCGTCACCGCCATCGATCGCTGGCTCCGACCCGACGACGAGGTGCGTCGATAGGACACCAATTCGCGGCCCTATCGACGCACCTCCGTCGGGGTTGAGAACGCGGGGCCGTCGAAGCGGTCGATGGTTGCGAGTTCCTCGACCGGAGCGCGCCGCAGTTTGGTGATCTGTCGGGTCGGGTGGCCCAGCGCGACGAGCGCGGCGAGCGCGTGCCCGTCGGGTATGCCGAGCAGCGCCCGTACGGCGGGTTCCTGGCGGCACAACACCGTCGTCAACACGCCGCCGAGTCCTGCGTCGCGCGCGGCAAGTAAGACGTTGTGGCAGAACGGGTACACGCTGCCGCCTCCGACGATGCTCTGGCGGCCGAGCCCGTTGTCGAGGACTGCGAGTTGCGTCAGATCGACCACGACGAGCAACAGCACCGGGACCTGCTCGAGATGATCGGCGAACGGCATCGGTGCCGGGGTGTTCCGAGCAACTTCGAGATCGATCGCCGCCTCGGTCCAGTTGCCGTTGTCGAGCGGCGCGAACGGCACGAGTCCGGCGCGCGTGTGCGCCATGTACTCACGCCATGCCAACTGGTAGAGCTCGCGGACGCGCACGCGAGTCTCGTGATCTCGCAGCACGATGACGCGCCAGCCCTGGCGGTTGCCGCCGCTCGGCGCAAACCGCGCCGACTCGAGAATCGAGTACACGACGTCGTCCGAGACCGGATCGTCGCTGAACTCACGTACGGCCGGGGTCGTGCGCATGACTTCGCGGAGTTCCATGACCGGAGTCTGTCATCGAGCGCCGCGTCGAGGCCACGGCCGGGTGGGGCGGCGCTCAGGGCGACTCGAAGAGTTCGACGATCAACGGTGCGAGCTCGGGCCGGCGTCCGCCGCTGACCCAGAGCCCGGCGTCTTGCGCGGCCGCGAAGTCCGCCCGCCCGTACAACATGAGCATGAACGCGCTTGGCGGGCCCGACAACACGAAGTCGGGTTCGTCGTTCGGCACCGCGGCACGGGATTCGAGAACGTCGTCGGACAGCGCGTAGGCCCACGGCTCGGCGCCATCGACGTCGAAGTGGAACTGCAACGTGTGCGGGTTCGGTCGGCGGAGGTAGAACGGCAAGATCTGCGTGGCAAACCGACAGAGATGGATCGCGTCCCGATCATCCAACGGCCACGGAGTGTTGGTCGCGACGGCGAGATCGCGTCCGTGGATGATGAACTCGCCGAGCGCGTTAGCGAGTCCGCACTCGAGGTCGATCGTCGCGCCGCCATGGAACGGGATCGGCGTGTCGAGTGGAATCGGCGAGTCGGCTCCCCAGCGCGCTTCGAAGCGGCGCATCTCCTCGGCGAGGGGAACGAGGAGTTCGTCGACGCTGGCCTCGGCGTACGTTTCGAGTTCGCGTTGGTTGACCTCGTTCACCTCGCGAGGTACCGCGCCGAGGCGGTGTGGCCCGAAGTCGTTGTATCGGTTCATGACGTTGACGAGGTGTGCGGTGACTGCACGCGCGGTCCAGTCGCCGATCGGCGTGTCGCCATCGACGGTGGTGGCGAGCTGCTCGTACCGCCGGTACGCGGCGGAGATGCGCCCCGACAGCTCGGCGCGGCTGACGGTTGGGTAGGACCGTGGAGTCATTGCCCTCCTGGAACTCGGAGCAACCGCAATTTGCAGTAATGCGATTTGCAGTATGGTCGACCCGTGACCAGACTGTCAACCACGAGTTATGCCGTGCTCGGCCTGTTGTCCCTGCGGCCGCAGACGCCCTACGAGATCACCCAGCAGGTGCGACGCAGCCTCGACTACTGCTGGCCCACGCCCGAGCGATCGCTCTACGACCAGCCGGAACGACTCGTGGGGTTGGGCTTGGCCGATGTAGCGACCGACCGCGAGGGGCGTCGGCGTTACCGGATCACCGACGCCGGTCGGGTCGCGCTGCGGAGGTGGCTCGAGCGCGCCTCGCCGATGCCCCGCTTTCACAACGAACCCTTGCTCCGGGTGTTGTTTGCCGATCAAGGATCGGTCGAGGACCTACATCGCGTGCTCGGGGCCGTGCGCGCCCACGTCGCGGAGCGACTCGAACTCGGCCTGGCGCAGATGGAGCCGTATCTCGACGACGATGGTCTCTTTCAAGAACGAGCGCACGTCGTGACGATCGTCGCGGACCTCGTGAGTCGACTGCTTGGTGCGCTCGACGACTGGGCTGCCGAGGTCGAACAGGTCAGTGCCGACTGGGACACGACACAAGCGGTTGGTCTCACACCACAAGTGCGGGCGATGCTCGATCGGTTGATCGACGACGGGCGGACACGCGTCGCGCAGCACCGCGACGTTTGACCGTGGCGTTTGATCGTGATTGGCGAACCGGGGGTGACGAACTCCCTGGACGGAAACCCGGTGACGAACTCCCGGTGACGTTGGGGGAGGGCGTCGGTCAGTCGCGTTCGACCACCCGCAGACCAGTCTCGGGAGTCCACGACTCGATCACGAGTTTGGTCGCGGTGTCATCGAGACGCGTGACGACAACGCTGTCGATCTCGACACGGAACGTGACGCCGTCGGGATCCGCGGGCGCTGCACCTTCGGGAGCCGGCGAGTCGGCGGGCGGGTCGACGCGTACGGCATGTCCGCTGATCTTCGCTTCGCCGGTCCATTCGTGCTCGCGCCCGGTTTCCGGGTGGAACGTCGGGCCGTGCAGCGCAATGCGCGGATCGCGCTCGATGTCGGCGAGTTTGCGGGCGCCAGTCATCGACCCGAATTGGAGCTCGCCGTCGACGAACTCGCATTCGATGCCCGAAATGCGCGGCGAACCGTCAGCGCGCAGCGTTGCGATGGTCTTGTGCCGCCCGGCATCGAAGCGCGACCGTGCTCGTTGCGCGAAGTCGGGTTCGGTGTGTTCGAGGTCGCGCCACGCGGTCATCGTCGGCGCAGCGTACTGACCGATGGTGGCCTGCTGCTGCGCTGGATCACGTCACCGATGCCGTGCCCAAGCGGCGTAAGAGGTTGTGCGTGATCTGTTCGATATGGGGGTCACGGGCCGCCAGGCCGTGAGCCCAATCGGTCGATCCGCTGGTGAACACGGTCGCGCCAGCATCGTTGGTGTAGACGCCGAGCACCGCGTGACCGTGACGAATCCGTTCGATGGCCGCGCGGTCACGCGTTCCGAAGATGCGCGCCGCGATGTACTCGAGTTCGCTCGGCTCGCCGGGCCGGGGCGGGCGCGGTGCCGACTCCCGCGTGAAGTGCTGGGTCGGGCACGTTCCGAGGATCTCGAACGAGGCCGGTGTGCCGTCCTCGCCGGTCGGATACGGGAGCCCGTCGCGAGTAGTGAAGGCGCAGCCGTCGCATTCGTAGCCGACCGTGGTTGCTTCGGCGCCGAGGATGTCGCCGTAGCCGAGGCCCGTCCCCGCGAACACCCAGTGATTAGCGCGGTGCAGGGTGTAACCGCCGAGACCGTTGGTGACGTTGCGGCCGATGCGGTGGTAGCCGCCGCGGGTGAACGACACGCCGGTCATGTGATTCTCGGGGCGGGCGATGATGGCATCGGACCAGAACGTCGTCACCTCCGACGCTCGGCTCGTACCGAGGAGCGGGTCGTCTTTGAACATTGCCTTGTACCCGACCATGACGTCGTGTTCGTCGCCCTCGAGTCGAACTTGCCACAGCGATGTGTTGCCCGAGAAGAACGCGGCGTTGCCACCGCGGGCGATGAACGACTCGACGGTGTCGCGCATGCCCTTCGACCAGTACTCGTCGTGACCGACCGACAAGTAGAGCTGCGCGTCGTCGAGCACCTCGGGGTGCGCTTCGAGGTCGGCGTTCGAACAGACGCCGATGTCGTAGCCCGCACGTTCGGCCCACTGGAGGAACGGCAACTCCCAATCTGGCCAGCCTGCCGATCCGGCCCACCCCGACAGGTGGTTGAGTTGGAGGTATCCGACATGAGCCGCGTTCTGCGGGTCGGGCGCGCCTGTGCCGGTCACCCGTCGGCCCTTCCCTGGCGGTTTGCGCAAGTAGCCCGCCGCCATCGGGCGTTGCATCGCGGCGTGCGTCCCGCCGTTGTACAAGTTGAACCCGCCGAAGTCGTTGTAGGCGTGCCACGTGTTGGTGGCGAGTGCGAGCACGATCGCGGTTCCGGGTGCCGGTCGAACAACGAAGAACGCGTCGTCGCGGCGAACTTTGTCGCCGACGTCGATTTCGATCACCACTTCGTAGTAGCCCGATCGCCACGTTGGATCGATTGCGATGGTGCAGGCGACCGGCCACCGACAGCCCTGCGCGGACGCGTCGTGTGGTGTCTCGTGGTACCGCGCGGCCACGGCGTCGTCACGCCAGACGACCTCCCGGTTTGCGCCAACGCGAGCGACCTCGACGCGCACGGGGCGGTCGCCCGCCGACGACAAGTGCAAGCCGACGGTATCGCCGGCTTGCGCCGACTGGGGCCAGCAGTAACCGGTGACGACCTCGCGTTGCATGCGACGACCCTACGCTGCGACCTCGATGGCTCGCCCAGGGCGCCGGTTTGCCGGGGATGTGTCGCCCCACCCATTGCCGGCCCGCCGATCGAGCGCGTCGCGCTGCATAATGGCCCGATGTTCCGACTGGTCAACCTCGACAACCGCGCTGCCCTCGAACACGATGGCCAGTGGTACGACCTCGCAACCGTCAGTGGCGACGCTGCGCTCGTCGATCCGATGGTTGCGATTGCCCGGCACGCGGAACTCCACGCGGTGCAGGCCGGCCTCGCCGCTCATGCCCCCGGCGGTCTGATCGAGCCGTCACGACTCGGCCCTCCGGTTCCGTATGCGCCGAAGGTGTTCGGCATCGCGCTGAACTACCGAGCCCACGCCGCCGAGTCGAACATGCCGCTGCCGCCGGCGCCACTCACCTTCACGAAGTTCCCGAACTGCATCGCCGGACCTGAAGCCGACATCGAACTCCGTGGTAACGCTGTCGACTGGGAGGTCGAACTGGTCGTCGTGATCGGCACCGGCGGGCGCGACATTGCTGCAGCCGACGCGTGGGTTCACGTTGCGGGACTCACGCTCGGCCAAGATGTCAGCGATCGTGACGTGCAGAAGGCAGGAACACCGCCGCAGTTCAGTCTCGGCAAGAGCTTCGACACGTACGGGCCGATCGGCCCCGCGCTCGTGTCGGTCGATGCGTTCCCCGACCCCGACGACATCGAACTGTGGTGCGATGTCGCAGGCGAACGCAAGCAACATTCGCGCACCAACGACTTGATCTTCGGCGTGCGAGAACTGATCGCCTATTTGTCGAGCATCTGCACGCTGACCCCTGGTGATTTGATCTTCACGGGGACGCCATCAGGGGTCGGGATGGCAACCGGACGGTTCCTGCAAGCCGGCGAGCTCGTCGAATCGCACGCCGTTGGGATCGGAACGTTGCGCAATCGGTGTGTGCAAGCCAGTCGTTGAGCGGACCTCACCGATTCTGGAGTGGTTCCGCCGGTGAGTTCGCCCCCGTGCACGCCAGCGACGGCGCGTACGTGACCAGCTTTTCGACGTACGGCGATGCCATCGCTCGCGCGAACGCGGCGTAACCGGGGCGGAACCTGACTTCGTGGCCGAGTTGGATTTGGCACCTCGACACGACGACCAGGTGATCGCTGCTCGCGCCGACGATTCGCACCCCCACGGGCGGCGTGAGATGGGCCGGGTCCGTGTCGAGATGACCGACGGCCAAGATCGCCTGCCAGCCGCAACCGAGCTCCGATGTCGAGCGCTCCGAACCGATCGGCGCGAAGGGAACACGCGCCCGTTCACCCCAGGGCTGGAGCGGCTTGCGTTTGGATTCGACCACCGTTGCAACGAGTGCGGCCGTGTCTTGATGGAGCCCCGCGATGGCGAGTCCTCGGAGTGGCTCGCAGCCGAGCAGGATCGATTCGCCGAGACGAAGGTCGTTGATCCGGCCGACGGAGTTGGTGGACTGGAGCCAGGTGAGATTCGCCGAGTTCCCGCCGGTGACCACGCGCAGGTGGACGCCGAAGCGCCTCGTCAACGCGTCGGCCAGATCCGAAAGGGTCGTCATGTTCGTGTCGTCGGGCGCGATGCCGCTGCGACACGCCAGGTTCGCGCCGATGCCGACGACCTCGACGCCGGGGAGCTGGTGGCAATGCCCGAACGCGCCGAGCAGGTCACCGGGGAGCAGGCCCTCGCGGAGATCTCCCAGCTCGACCATGAGGACGACACCGTGCCGACGATGTGCGTCGACCGCTGCAGACGAGAGCCGCTCGACGGTGGCGATCTCGGAGTTGCAGCTGACGTCGGCGGCGGTGATGACCCGGTCGATCTCGCTCGGCACAGGAGATCGGAGCAACGTGATCGGGGCGCGGATACCGCCCTCGCGCATGCGTTCGATGTTCTCGATGCGGGCGTCGGCAAGTCCGACGACCCCGGCGTCGAGCATCGAGTGCGCGAGTTCGGGGAGTCCAAGCATTGCTTTGGTGACCCCGGTGATCGACACACCGCGAACTCGTGCGAGCGCGACGAGCGCGCGTGCGTTGTGCCCGATGCGCTCGAGGTCGACCTCGAGTCGGGCGCTCAACGCTGGACGATCGCGTGAGCGGGTCGCAGGGCGGGGAAGGTACGAAACACCATGTCCAACAGCGCGCCAGGAGGGCGGGTCAGCACGTCGGTCGCGGGGATGCCGAGCACGGCTTCGTAGCCAGCGATCGCGACCGAAACTTCGGCATCGGTCATGTTCTCGTGGTTGATCGTGATCCCCATCACGGTGGTGCGCGCGAATGTCTCGATCAAGCTGATCTCGCTGATAACAGTCGGCATCGGGAGGTCGGGGAAGTCGCTCAGCATGGTGCGTGCAGGTGCGTGCTGCAGGATGACGCCCGCGGGCAGGCTGCCCCGCAAGATCGCGGTCGAGCTCAGATACGTCGGGTGGCTGAGGGCACCCTGGCCTTCGACGATGATGACATCGGGGTGTTCGGCCTCCCACGCACCAACTACGGCGTCTTCGAGTTCGCCGGTGACGAACTGGGCCGGGATCGCGTCGAGGGCAACGCCATGCCGCGCGCCTTGGATCAGCGAGGTCTGGCCGGTCCCGACCAGCACGGCACGCACACCGGCATCGTTCAGCACACGCGTCAAGACCGTGGCCGTGGTGCGCTTGCCGATTGCGCCGTCGGTTCCGAGCACTGCGATGCGCGGACAGCCCACGTCGTGGATCCGTCCGGAGAACATGTGAAGGTCCTTTTTCGCTCGCGGCCGTCGGACATCGCTGATCGTGACGCCGCGTGCTGCCGCCGCGGCGAACTCGACGTCGTCGTTCAAGAAGTCGTGCAGGCCGTTGACGACGTCGAGCCCTTCGTCGATGGCGCGCAGGATGACGGCTCGTTCGATGGGCGAGAGCAGTCCGCTCGTTGGCGCAACTCCCACGATGCAGCAGTCGAGGTGTCCGAGTCGACGGGCAGCCGCCAGGTCGGCGACGATGGGAATGCCGTTGGGTGTGCCGTCGAGCACGGTGCCCGCGTCTTGGCATGCTCGAGTCGAGTCGATGATCGACGTGATTTCGTATCGTTCGGATTGGCGAACGAGACCATTGGCGGTCTTGCCGTCGATTCCGGCGAAGTTGCCTTCGCAGAAAACGGTCGCGCGCGGTCGTGCATGAACGTTCGGTTGACGGGGCATCGCGGGTCCTCGCATCGAGGCTCAGAGGAGGCGACGGGATCGTCCCGACCCTGGCGAGGTCGATGGTCAGCGAGGCGTCCCCAATCAGCTTGGGGGTGAGTATGCACCGTACCCCTCGGTTCCTCCTTCTCTCCGTCGCGCCACCGCACCGAATCGCGAGCGGCTGGTGTCGGCCTATCTCGCACCGTCAGTGCGGGTCATCCGGTCCAGCTCGGCGATGATGCTGGTATGCGCCTGGATCCCGACTCGGTGGTGGTCTACCTCCGGCATGCGTTCGCAGGGATGGAACGCGTGCTCGACCGACTCGATGACGAGTCCGTCAACCGGCGGCCCGAGCCGTGGGGGACGAATTCGGTCGCGGGCCTCATCGCGCATTGTTGCGAGCTCGCGCCATCGTGGTTCGTCATGCCCGGACTCGGCCGCGAAAGTGTTCGAGATCGCGAGGCGGAGTTCACGACCACGGCAACGATTGCCGAGCTGCGCAGGCGCATCGCGGACGCAGCCGATCGGTCGTGCGCGCTCGCGATCGAGTTCGACGCGGGACCGTCTGCTGGCGACCATCCCTTCCGCGAGTTCATGCCGGGTTCCGACCGCAGTGACGGCGCGCTCGTCTTGCATGTCCTCGAGGAATTGTTTCAACACCTTGGGCACATGGAGGTCACCGCCGACGCGCTCGACGTCGCCTGATCGCTCGCCCCGCTCGCTAGGGCATCTTGGTGAAGAACATGATTTGCGTCGCCCACGCGCACAGCGTGGGTCCGATGGGGTCCCACAGCGCGCACTCCGCGGAGGCGTATCCCTGCCCGACGTGATGCGCTCGATTGTGGTTGAGGATCCACTCGCCCTTCGGGACGTCGAACAGATGCACGGTGAGGT
>SXGS01373714.1_pt1 | contig 28933 bp, 27 predicted proteins | sample 3174681 | NCBI WGS metagenome assembly SXGS01 (sample SAMN11356861, study PRJNA531348) | freshwater metagenome | isolation source: freshwater sample F1-80 | place: China: Fuxian Lake, Yuxi | collected 2017-12-25 | reverse complement strand
TCCAGGGCCTCGGCGGCGTCTTTGCGAACCTTGTTTGCCATGGCTATCCCTTTACGCCGCAGCGCAGCATTTGGGAACCTCCTGACAGCAAAACGGCTCCCCAGGGTTCATCGCCCAGGGAGCCGCTAGTGTGGACTAAGACGCCATCAGTTGGTCAGAGGGCGCAGGATGATCTCCACCCGGCGATTCTGGGCCCGGCCCTCCGGCGTCGCATTGGTGGCGCGGGGCTGGCTCTCGCCGCGGCCTTCCACATAGATGCGGTCTGGATTGACCCGGCCGCGATTGACCAGATAGCCCGCCACCGACCCGGCCCGGCGCTCCGACAGGGCCTGGTTATAGGCGTCGGCGCCGGTGGAGTCCGCATGACCCACCACATCCACCAGGGTCTGGGGATAGGCGTTCAGGGTCCGGGCCACATCGTCGAGCACGGTATAGAACCGCGGCTGGATGTCAGACTGATCGACCGCAAAGGTCACATCGCTGGGCATGTTCAGGATGATGTTGTCACCCTGACGGATCACGTCGACACCCGTGCCGGCCATCTGCTGGCGGAGTTCGGCCTGCTGACGGTCCATGTAGTTGCCGGCCGCGGCGCCAGCCAGCGCCCCGACGCCTGCGCCGATCAGGGCGTTCTTTCGGCCTTCGGAGCTCTTGTTGGTGTTGGTGAGATAGCCGAGCGCCGCACCGCCCAGGGCCCCGGCCAGGGCGCCTGTGGCGGTATTGTTGCGGACCTGCTGGCCCGTATAGGGATCGGTGGTGGTGCAGGCGGCCAGGGCGAAGGCGCCGAGGAGCCCCACTGAGGCTGCGGTGAGCTGACGCATGTGGTCTCTCCAAGAGTGGTTGTGTCTACAGCAACGCTAGGCCCTCTTACGAAGTTCCGTTATGGCGGATTTAAGTCCGCCACGGCCACCTCATCCGACCCCAAGAGCTCCATTGTGTCAGCAGAATCGATCATTCCCGTCTCATTTGACGACTATCAGGCCGACTTTGCGGGTTTCGCCCGGGCCCTGGGGGACTCGTTCACGCACTATGGCTTCGCCGTGATCGCCGATCACCCCCTGGCCCAGGACCGGATCGAGGGGGCGCTGGGGGCGACCAAGGCGTTCTTCGCCCTGCCGGAGGCCGCCAAGCGGGCCTATGTGGCTGGCCAGGGGGGGCAAAGGGGCTACACCCCGTTTGGCGTTGAGACCGCCAAGGGTGAAACCCACCACGACCTGAAGGAATTCTGGCACATGGGCCGGGACCTGCCCCCGGGCCACCCTTACAGGGCTGTGATGCCGCCCAATGTCTGGCCCGCCGAGGTTCCGGCGTTTCAGAACGAGGTCACCTGGCTCTATGGCGCCCTCGACGCCATGGGTTTGAAGGTCCTGGAGGCCCTGGCGGTCTATCTGGGGCTCGATCGACAATTCTTCACGCCGACGGTCGACCAGGGCAATTCCGTGCTCCGGCTGCTGCACTACCCGCCAACCACAGGCGAGGGACCCCACATTCGCGCGGCGGCCCATGAGGATATCAATGTCATCACCCTGCTGCTGGGGGCCGAAGAGGCCGGGCTTGAGGTGCTGCGTCGGGATGGCAGCTGGCTGGCCATCAATCCGCCCGCCGGCTCCCTGGTGTGCAATATTGGCGACATGCTGCAGCGGCTGACCAACCACCGCCTGCCGTCCACCACGCATCGGGTGGTCAATCCGACGCCAGAGCGGCGTGGCGTCGCCCGCTATTCGACGCCCTTCTTCCTGCACTTCAACCCGGACTATGAGATCCGCACCTTGCCCGGCTGTGTCGATGCGACCCAACCTGATCGCTACCCTGAGCCGATCACCGCCGACGGCTATCTCCAGCAGCGCCTGCGCGAGATAAAGCTGCTTTAGCCGAACGGTGATCTTTGTCGGGCGCCAAAATTTAACTTAACCTGGGCGAGTGTTCCCTTCCACCAGAGGGAAGAGGCTTTGGGTCATGGTCGATTTCCCAGCCGCCATTGAGGCGGGGGTCCATCGCATGGCGACGATCAGCGCCATGGACCTCCTGGCCCTGAAATCCCCCTTTGAGCGGATCGCCAGACTGACACGCGCTCTGGTGGGCGGCGGACTGGGCGATGTCATACTGATTGATGGCGATCTCACCTGGCATGCCAGCGCCGATGACGGCTTTTCCAGGCGGATCCCGACAGAGCAGTCCTTCGCCGCCCAGGTCGCGGAAGGCCAAGACGTTCAGTGGGTCTGCGACGTCCTGGAGGACCCCCGATTCCTCGATCATCCCTATGTGGTGGCTGATCCCCATGTGCGGTTCTTCGCCGGGGCGCCCATCACGCTGCAGGACGGTTCGGTTCTGGGCGCCGTCGTGGTTGCAGGCCCGGAGGTCCGGCCGTTTGACGCAGACCTCGCGGACTGTCTGAGGGACCTTGCGGCCATGGCGGCTGGAGAGTGCAGTCGCCGCCAGGCGCTGAACGACCTGGCCCAGGCCCACCTGCAGACTCAGGCCGCCCGCACCCTCATGGCGGCCTTTGTGGAAACCGCCCCGGTGGCCATCTGCCTCACCGACGCGGACATGCGGGTCATCCAGGCCAGCCCCAGGTGGCGCAGCGATCGCGGGGTGAGCAAGCCCCAGGGCAAGATTCTCTACGACGTACACCCGCGGACGGTGCAGTGGCGCGCGGTCTATGACCGCTGCCTGCAGGGCCATTCGTCCCACCATGAGCAGGTGGCGGTATTAAACCCGGATGGCGAGCAGCGCTGGCTGCGGGTGGAGATCACCCCCTGGCGGGACGGCTTCGGCGCCGTCGGCGGCCTACTGATCATGTCGGTGGACATCACCGACTCCGTCCGCGCGCTGGAAGAGGCCAGGCGTTCAGAGGACCGGCTCAAGTTCGCCCTGGAGATCGGCGACCTGCAGATGTGGGAAATGGACTATGGGCGCGGGGTCCTGACGGCTGCCGGCGCCCAGGGCCTGCACAAGGGCGCGACCTTCAAGGACGTCGAGCTTGGCATCTGGAAGGCGGTGCATGAGGGCGACCGCCCTCGCGTGATGGCCGCCTGGGACCGCCATATGCGAGACGATGAGCCGTTCCATGAGACCTATCGGCTGGTGCCGCCCGATGGCGGCAAATCCCGTTGGGCCAGTTCGGCGGCTCGGGCCTTCAAGAATGAGTCAGGCCAGATCGAACGCATTGTGGGCGTCATTCGAGACATCGACAGTCAGAAGCAGAACGAGTTCGAGCTGCTGAAGGCCAAGGAGGCCGCCGAGGCCGCCAATCGCGCCAAGAGCGAGTTCCTGGCCAATATGAGTCACGAGATCAGGACGCCCCTGAACGGCGTCATGGGGGTGGCCGGCGCCCTGGCCCGCACCGATCTGACGGACCGCCAGGCCGAGATGGTGGGCCTCATAGAGACCTCGGCCCAGACCCTGGAGGCCCTGCTTTCAGACATTCTGGACCTGGCCCGGATTGAAGCTGGCCGCCTGGAACTTCGCCCCGAACCGTTCGATCTGGCGACTTCGGTGGCGGCCTGTGCGGCCCTGTTCCAACCTAGCGCCGAAGCCAAGGGTCTGGATTTTCAGGTGGTGATTCACCCTGCAGCCATGGGCGTCTATCTGGGCGACGCCGCAAGACTGCGCCAGATTCTGTCCAACCTGCTGGGCAACGCCGTCAAGTTCACCAGCTCTGGTCAGGTGAAGCTGGAGGTCCTCAGCTTCAGGGACGAGACCAGTTCACGACTGACGTTCAAGGTCTTCGACACCGGTATCGGCTTCGACGAGGCCACCCGCCAGCGGCTGTTCAGCCGGTTTGAGCAGGCTGACGGCTCCATCACCCGACGCTTCGGCGGCACGGGCCTGGGCCTGGCCATCTCCCGCTCCCTGGCGGAAGCCATGGGCGGCGCCCTGTCAGCGGACTCCTGCTGCGGCGAGGGTTCGGTCTTCAAACTCGAGCTTGAACTGCCCCGCAGCGGCGGGACGGTGGAAGTCTGGCAGACCGACGCCGATGTGACCGAGCGCCCAGCCCCGCTGAATGGGATGCGGGTGCTGCTGGCCGAGGACCATCCCACCAACCGTCGGGTGGTCGAGCTGATCCTTGGGGCGACCGGCGTTGCACTGACCTGCGTCGAGGACGGCGCCCAGGCTGTGGCCGCCTGGGAGACGGGCGCCTAAGATCTGGTGCTGATGGACATGCAGATGCCCGTCATGGACGGCCTGACCGCCATTGGAGAAATCCGACGCCGCGAGCAGGCCAGCGACTTGCACCGCACACCGATCTACACGCTGACGGCCAACGCCATGCCCGAACACGGGCTGGCCTCCGCCGTCGCCGGCGCTGATGGTCATGTGACCAAGCCGGTCACCGCCGAGCGCCTGCTGTCTGCGGTAGAGGGCGTCTGGGCTGCGACAGAGACCGCAGCGACCTCGGCCAAACCCGCCCTGAAGTCCACAAAAGCCGGCTGATCGGCGCCTTCCCCCAGAAAAGGCGGCCGAACGACCGCCTCTGACCTGAGGCGGTCCCGGCTACTTGGTCAGCCGCAGATTGTCGATCGATCCAGCAATGGCGTCGAAGGCTGCGCCCAGCTGCGAGACGTTCTGCACGTCATAGAATTTATCGGGATCGGTGGCGCAGTTTTTCAGCAAACTGCTGGACCCTGTCTTGACCTCAACGCGCACCGTATAGAGAACAATGTCCTTCTTTTTGATGTTCTCACAAAGAAGGGCAAGACGGTCATTCATGACATTTCTGCGCGCCGTACCATTGCCCGATGTAATTCCCAGCAACCCCTGCCAGATATAACCCAAACCACTGTAATACGACATGTTATGATTGCTTAGGGCGTTATCAACGTTATCGCCATCAGTCATCAAGATGATGATCTTGCGGTGATTTTTCGTTCCATACGCAACGCCGTTAGCAAAAGGCGCATTCGGTGATATCGTGTGCCACCCCCAGACCAATCCCATAGCAATGTTGGTTGTTCCATTTGCATTCATCGAGTCGATAGCGCTCTTCAGATTGCTCATGTTGGTTGTGAGTGGCATGATCGGTTCAAGATCACAGCCATTGTTTGGCCCGCCACCACTGGGTGTCGCGTTGTTGTACTTGGCGACATTGCCCTGCCGCACCCAGTTGTCACCGGTGATTGCGTCGTTCAGGTAGTTGTTCGGATTCCAGGACCACCACCCGGAACTCGTGTCAGGCTCGTCCGGCGCAAAGTAGGGGACGAAGTAGCTATCCTTGTCCGCCGCGAAGGGCGCCGTGTCCTGGACATCATAGGGCTGTCGCCGACTTTCGACGCAGCCGCCCCAGACCTGGTCGTTCTTCATCGACTTCAGGACGGCGAACCGGTCGGTGTTGGCGGTGGTGAAGATGTCGACGCCCGCCGCGTTGTGGCCGAGGGCGCGGCTGTCCAGCCAGTTAGGGATGCCCGGCCCCGTACGGGTGGTGGTGTTGTAACTCTTGACGCTGACGTTCTCGGCGACGCGCACCGTGCTGGAAAACGGCACCAGGGAGATCTGAATAGGGTCCTTGGCCGTGCTGCGCTTGCCCGCAGACTCCAGCTTGTCCACCAGATCCTTGGCTGCGGTCTTGAGGGTGCTGAGCTTGGTGCCGCTCATGGAGCCGGTATTGTCCAGCACCAGGGCCACTTCCAGTCGGTCCATGGCGCGCAGGGCCTCGGCGCCGGCCTTGACATTGGCATGTTGGAAGAAGCCGGTGGCCACCGCCATGGGCTTCATTTCAGCCGAGGCCACCACCTTTGGTCCATCCAGCACAAAACTCGAACTGACCAGGCTGGCGCCGGGATAGCTGGTCAGATTGGCCAGCAGGGCCCTTTGGCCAACCTCGTTGATGTCCTTCGATGTCTGGGCTGAGGACCGGGCGGCGAACAAGGTCGCAGCGTCCAGGGCGTCCTGCAGCTTCTGGCGTTGATTGGCCCCGATATAGACGTCGAAAACCCCCAGCGTCAGGGGCGCGAGCAACACCAGGGCCATAGCGAAAATGATCGCCGCAGCGCCGCTCTCGTCGCGGCCGCCCGTTCGCAGACGGGCAAACATGCCCTTGAGGATAGAGGTTCGCACGTCTGCGCCCCGCTTGAAGTTCATCATCAGGCAGGGACTATGGGGGCTCAGGGTAAACGAACCGTCCGCAGAGCAGGGTAAACAGAAACCCGGGCGAGCGATGATAACTCGCGTTGGATGATTGACGGCGACGGGGGTCCGCCCTTCAGTAAATCTAGCTAAGCGGCCAGATCGGGACAAAGCTGATGACGTCGAACGATGACACGCCCGATCACGTGGCCCCCGAGCCCGATTCACTCGCGCCGGCAGAGGCGGTGCCAGACAAGGCGCCCTGGTGGCGAGGCCTGCGCAGCCGACTGACTCAGGGTCGGACACCTGTCGTCCTGGCCGGCGTGCTGATCGTCGCGGCCTTTGGCGGCGGCTTCCTGACCGCCAAGGGGGTGGACGTCCTGCGGATCCCCCGGCTGGCGGTGTCGGGCGCGGACACCGCACCTGAGGGCTGGTCCCTGTTTGGTCGCCCCCGGGGCGCCGACGCCCCCCGTCGAGGGGCGCCGGCCCCAGAGGGCTTCGCCGTCTGGCGCACGCGGGTGGACACCAGCACGGCCCAGCCCCGCGCCTGCATAGAGATGAGCCGCCCCCTGGATCCGCAGGTGGCCTATGCGGACTATGTCCTGGTTTCGCCAGATCTGGGCGAGACCCCCGCCATCGCCGTGGACGGGGCCGAACTCTGCGTGGCCGGCCTGGGCTTTACCGAGCGCCGGGTGACCCTGCTCAAGGGCCTGCCCGGGCGGGGCGGCGAGACCCTGGCGGCCAATGCCGACATCGACTTCACTTTTGGGGAAAAGCCGCCCTTCGTCGGGTTTGCCGGGGATGGGGTGATCCTGCCCCGGGAGGAGTCTGACGGGGTCGGGATCGAGACGGTCAATGTGACCCGGCTGGGCGTCGAAGTCTGGCGGGTCGCTGATCGCAACCTTGTCCGCACCTCCATCAGCGCACCCGAGCCTACGGCCGAAGGCGAATGGGCCTATGACTGGGGGGCCGACAGCCCCGACCAGGAGGGCCAAAAGGTCTGGAGCGGTGAAATCGACGTCACCGGAGAGGCCGGCCGACGGGCCACCACCGTCTTCCCCTTGGGCGCTGTGCTGCGGGAGATGAAGCCCGGCGGCTATGTGATCAAGGCGCGGGACGCCTCGGGGGGTCGCACCCTGACAGCGGGGGATGACTCCAATCCTCCGGCCCAGGCCCGACGCTGGATCATCTTCACTGACATGGCCCTGAGCGCCTACACCGGCACAGAGGCGACCGATGTCGTGGTCCGCTCACTGAAAAGCGCCCGTCCTCAGTCCGGGATCCGGGTGGCCCTGGTGGCCGCCAATGGGGAAGATCTCGCCGAGGCGCGCACCGATGGCCAGGGCCGCGCCCGCTTCGCCGCCGCCCTGACCCAGGGCGAAGGCGCCCTTCGGGCCAAGATGATCATGGCCTACGGGCCGCAAGGTGATCTGGCGCTCCTCGACCTCGACCGACCGCCGGCGGACTTGTCGCGGTTGGGGGTCGGAGGTCGCATCGCCGAGACGGCCCCGAGCACCGCCGGGCGCACGGCCGCAGCTGTGGTGGACGCCTATGTCTATACCGATCGCGGGGTCTACCGGCCTGGCGAGAGCGTCCGCCTGAACGCGCTCTTGCGCGATCAGCAGGCCCGGGCGGTCAAGGACCGCAAGGGCGCCATCGTCGTGCGCCGGCCGTCTGGGGTCGAGTTCAAGCGCTTTGCCTTTGATGGCGCGCCGCTGGGTTCCGTCGCCGCCGACATCGCCCTGCCCCGCAGCGCGCCCCGCGGGCGCTGGCGGGCCAGTCTGGAGATCGAGGGCCTGGAGCGACCGGCCGGGGAGGTCACCTTCGCCGTCGAAGACTTCGCGCCCCAACGGCTGGCGGTGACCCTGACCGGTCAGGAGGCCAGCCCCGTCGCGGCGGGGCAGAGCCGCAATCTCGATATCAACGCCCGCTTCCTCTATGGGGCCCCAGGGTCAGGCCTGCAGGCCGAGGGCGAGGCGCGGCTGCGGGTCGACCCCAACCCCGTCCCCGCCTTCGAGGACTATCAATGGGGCGACCAGCGGACGCCGTTCCAGGAGGCCTTTGTCGATCTGGGGCGCACGGTCACCGACGGCGAGGGCCGGGCGATCATCACCCTGCCGCCGCAGGCCGCCGACAGCGCTCAGCCGCTGATTGCGGCCACCACGGTCAGCGTCTTCGAGCCTGGGGGCCGGCCCGTGCGGGAGTCCCTGGATCTGAAGATCCGCCCGCGCGCGACCTATCTCGGGGTCAAGGTCAGTCAGGCCGACGGGGCCCGGGGGGGCGATCCCACGGTCAGCCTCGACCTGATCGCCGTCGATGGCGCTGGACGACGGATGGCCGCCCCAGGCGTCACCTGGCGGCTGGTGTCAGAGAACTGGGACTATGACTGGTTCCAGCAGGACGGCCGCTGGCAATGGCGACGCACCAGCCGAGACGCTCTGGTGGCCCAGGGCGAAGTCAATCTCGCCGCCGCAGACCCCGCCCGCCTGAGCCGGCGACTGGGTTGGGGCGACTATCGGCTTGAACTGACCGGGCCGGACGGCGCGGCCAGCGTGATCCGATTCACCTCCGGCTGGGGGGCGCCTGCCGAAGACGCCGAGGCCCCCGACATCGTCCGGGTCAGCGCCGGCGACAAGGCCTATGCCCAGGGCGACACCGTGGAAATCACCCTGAAACCGCCCTATGCCGGGGAGGTCCAGGTGGCTGTGGCCACCGATCGAGTGCTGGATTTCCGCACCCTGACGGTCGGTGAGAACGGCGCCACCGTACGCTTCCAGAGCGACGCCAGCTGGGGGGGCGGAGCCTATGTGATGGTCACCGTCGTCCAGCCTAGGGACCCGGTGCGGACCCCCAAGCCCAGGCGGGCCCTGGGTCTTGTCTATGTTCCCCTCGATCCCAAGGGCCGCAAGCTGGAGGTGGATCTGGGCACGCCAGAAAAGGCCGGGGCCAGAGAGGCCCTGTCCGTGCCGATCACCGTCAAGGGCGCTGGCCTTGGCCAGCGGGTCCGGGTGACCCTGGCGGCCGTGGACGAGGGCATATTGCGCCTGACCCGTTACGACAGCCCTGATCCCGCCAAGTGGTACTTCGGCAAGCGCGCCCTGGGCGTGGACTACCGGGACGACTATGGCCGCCTGCTGGATCCCAATCTGGGGGCGCCGGCCAATGTGAATTTCGGCGGCGACGAGATCGGCGGCGAGGGCCTGACCGTCACCCCGATCAAGACCGTCGCCCTGTGGTCTGGGGTGATTGAAACCGGGCGGGACGGCAAGGCGACCATCCAGCTGCCGGCCCCCGATTTCAACGGCGAGCTGAGACTGATGGCGGTGGCCTGGACCGACGACGCCGTCGGCTCGGCCTCCAAGCCCCTGGTGGTGCGCGAACCGGTGGTCGCAGAGCTGGCCCTGCCCCGCTTCCTGGCGCCAGGGGACAAGGCCTTCGCCACCCTGGAACTGCACAATGTCGAAGGTCGTGCCGGGCAGTACATTGCCCAGCTGACGGCTGAGGGCGGCATCCTCGCCCCCTTCCGCAAGGCCTATGAACTGGTGGTGGGCCAGAAACTGGCCGAGCGGGTTCCCCTGGACGCGCCGCGCACAGCGGGCATCGGCAAGGTCAGTCTGGCCGTCACGGGTCCAGGGTTCTCCAGCACGAGGGACTATCCCCTCCAGACCCGCCTGGGCTGGAGCCGTGTGACCCGCACCACCGTAGCCCTGCAGCAGCCAGGCACGGCCTATACGCCTGCGCCAGACCTGCTGGCCGGGCTGGCGGCTGGCGATGCGACCCTGCAGGTCAGCTATTCGCCCTTCCGGGGCTTTGATCCCGGGCCGATCGCGGTGTCCCTGCTGCGCTATCCCTATGGCTGCACCGAACAGCTGGTGTCGGCGGCCTACCCCTTGCTGTACGCCGCCAATGTCTCTCAGGATCCCAAGGCCAGGCGCTCCAGTCTGGCCCTGAACCAGGCGGTGAGCCGCCTTTTGGACCGCCAGACCCTGGACGGCGCCTTTGGCATGTGGCGGGTCGGCGATGGGGAGGCTGACGCCTGGCTCGGCGCCTACGCCACCGACTTCCTGGTGGAGGCGCAGAAGGCTGGCGCCCCGGTCCCAGCAGCCGCCCTGGAGCGGGCCCTGGGCGCCATGCGGCACATCTCCCGCCCCGAGGGCTGGGCCAATATCTCCTATCGACTGGAATATCCCAGCTGGTGGGCGGGCTCGCCTGAGGCCTCAGAGACCGCCACGGCGACCATGCGTCGGCGGGCCTCGGCCTATGCCCTCTATGTCCTGGCCAAGGGCGGACGGGGCGATCTGGGCCGGCTGCGGTGGTGGCACGATGTGCAGATGAAGACCGAGGCCTCGCCCCTGGCCAAGGCCCATGTGGGGGCGGGTCTGGCCCTGATGGGGGACAAGGCCCGGGCGCGCTCGGCCTTCCGTCAGGCCGTCCGGTCGCTCAACTATCGGGAGGAGAGCGACTGGTACCAGAGCCCCCTGCGGGATCTGGCGGCAGTGATCGCTCTGGCCTATGAGGCCGGCGAAACCGACATCGCCCGGGAGCTGCAGGGGCGGTTGGAAAACGCCGTCGAAGACCCCGAGGCCCTCAACACCCAGGAACAGGCGCGGCTGCTGCAAGCCGCCAACGCCATGATGGCGGCTGCTGGGCCCCTGAAGATCGAGGGCTCCGGCGCCATTCCCCTGGCGGCGGTCGCCGGCGGACCCCGCTGGGCGGTGGGCAAGCTGGCGGAGTCCCGCTTCGTCAATGCCGGCGGCGGCGCCGTCTGGCGGACGGTCACAGTGACCGGGGCTCCTGTCGCGGCCCCGGCGGCGGCCAGCAATGGCCTCAGCCTTCAGAAGCGCCTCCTGAGCTTCACCGGCGGACCGGTTGACCCCGCCAGCCTCACCCAGGGCGACCGGGTGATCGTGGTGGTGTCTGGCCGCGCCCAACAGGCCAGGTCCATGGCCCTGGTGATCGATGATCCCCTGCCGGCGGGCTTCGAGATCGAAACGGTGCTCGGGCCCGACGACGCCCAGAGCGGACCATTCCGTTTCCTCGGACAGCTCTCCTCGGCGGACGTTCAGGAAGCTCGGGATGATCGCTATGTGGCGGCCATGGATCTTCCTGGCCGGGAGGATTTCGCCTTCGCCTATGTGGCGCGGGCGGTGACCCCCGGGGACTTCCTGCTGCCAGGGGCGGAGGCCAAGGACATGTATCGCCCGGCGGTCAACGCCCGCACCAGCGTTGGCCGTACGGTGATCGCGCCCGGCCAGTGACGGCGCTGAGATCCTTGGGGGCGAGGCTCCGGCAGGCGGCGGCCTCGCCTGTGGTTGTGCGGCGGCTGACCCAGGGCCTGATCGGCGCGCTCGCCCTCCAGGTGCTCCTGGTTGGCCTGGACGTGGCGCTCCCCCCGGACCTGTCCCGGGGGGCGGAGGCCTCGCCTGTGGCGCTGGATCGTCGCGGGGCCTGGCTGCGCGCCCTGCCGGTGGAGGATGGGCGCTGGCGCATCCGGGCCGATCTCGACCGAACCGATCTTAGCTTCATCGACCGCCTGATCGCCGTGGAGGACGCCCGCTTCTGGCGCCATCCAGGGGTCGACCCCTTGGCGGTGATCCGGGCGGCGGGCTCAGCGGCGGTCACCGGCGAGGTAAGCTCCGGCGCCTCGACGCTGACCATGCAGACCGCGCGGCTGCTGACCCCGAGGCCCCGCACCCTGTCCTCGAAGCTGGTGGAAATGATCCGCGCCGTGCAGATCGAGGCGCGGCTGTCCAAGCGTGAAATCCTCGCCCTCTATCTGACCCTGGCCCCCTATGGCGGCAATCTGGAGGGAGTCCGGGCCGCCAGCCTCTCCTCTTTCGGTCATGAGCCCACGAGCCTGACACCGGGGGAGCAGGCCCTGCTGATCGCCCTGCCCCAGTCCCCGGAGGCCAGGCGCCCGGACCGGCGCCCGGAGGCCGCCCGTCGGGCGCGGGACCTGGTGCTCGACAAGATGGTCCGGGCCGGCGCCCTGAGCGCCCAGGAGGCGGCGGAAGCGACCGGGGAACCCATGCCTGGCCGCACCCCCTTCCCCGCCCTGGCCTGGCATGTGGCGGGCGAGCTGGCCCGCAGCGCCCGGGCCGATCAGGCCTCAGTCGTTTCCACCCTGGACGCCGGCCTGCAGGGGCGGCTGGAGCCCCTGGTGGCGCAGGCCGCACGGGCCCAGGGGGCAGACGCCACCGCTGCGGTTCTGGTGGTCGCCCTGGACGGCCGCGCGGTGCGTGCGGCGGTGGGGTCAGCGGGCCTGGAGCGGGCCGGGGGCTGGATCGACATGACCCAAGCGCTGCGCTCGCCAGGCTCAGCGCTCAAACCTTTCATCTACGCCATGGCCTTCGAACAGGGCCTCGCGGCGCCCGACACCCGCATGGCTGACGCGCCGAGGCGCTATGCCGACTATCAGCCGGAGAACTTCGACCGGGTCTTCCATGACCAGGTCACCGCCCGGGAGGCCTTGATGCACTCCCTGAACGTGCCGGCGGTCGACACCCTGGCCCGCCTGGGGCCCGCAGCCTTCGAGGGGCGGCTGGAGGCGGCAGGCGTAAAGCTGTGGCGGCCCAGGGCCGAGACCCGGGACGCGGGCCTGGCCATCGCCCTGGGCGGCGTCGGCATCTCCCTGCGCGACCTGGCGGTGCTCTATGGCGCCCTGGGGGACGGGGGATTGGCGCGGCCCCTCGCCTGGACTGAAGCTGAGGCCGCAACCCGCCGGGAGACCCCGGGGGTCAGGCTGATGAGCGAGGCCGCCGCTGGCGAAGTGCTGGCCATTCTGCGGGAAACCCCGCCGCCGGCGGGGGTCACCCCTGCAGCCCTGAGCCGGGGGCGCCCGTTGATGGCCTACAAGACCGGCACCTCCTACGGTTTCCGGGACGCGGTGGCGGCCGGGATCGTGGGGGGGCATGTGATCGTGGTCTGGAGCGGTCGGGCCGATGGCGGCGCCCGAGGCGGGCTGACCGGCCGGGACTCCGCCTTGCCCCTGCTGTTCGACGTTGCTGACCTGTTGCAGGCCCCGCCGGCTGCGCCTGCGCCGCTTTCGCCCCGCCATGCGCCGCCCGCCCTGGAGGACCAGACGCGAGATACCGAAGGCCCCCGGCTGATCTTTCCGCCGGACGGGGCTGTGGTGCAGGTGGACGGCTTTGGCCCAGGGTCGCGGGGCCTGGTGCTGGCGGCCAGCGGCGAGGATCTGGCCTGGTATGTGGCGGGCCAGCCCCTGGCCCCCGATCCCCTGAGCGGCCAGGTGCTCTGGCGACCGGAGGGGCCAGGCTTCTATGATCTGAGTGTGGTCAACGGTCGGGGCCAGACCGCCCGGGCCCAGGTGCGGATCCGTGGGGAATAACTCCCGCACGCCCTGACGCAGGCGTCTTCAGTAGAGGCGGTCGAGGTCGTCTGGCCCGCTGCAGGTGACGTCCATGTCGTTCACCAGGCCGTCGGAAAGGGAATAGACCCAGCCGTGCACGCTGATCGGCTGACCCCGCAGCCAGGCGTCACGGACAAAAACGTCGGAGGCGACATTGCGCACCTGGCGGATGACGTTCAGTTCGCAGAGCCGGTCATGCCTGGCGTGGTCGTCGCCCAGCGCCTCCAGCTCCCCGCGATGGGCGGCATAGACCTCGCGGATGGGATGCAGCCAGTGGTCCACAAGACCACGCCTCTGGCCATCCACCGCCGCCACCACGCCGCCGCAGCCATAGTGGCCGACCACCAGGATGTGCTTCACCTTCAGAACGTCGACGGCGAACTGCAGGACCGACAGGTAGTTGGCGTCCTGCGGGGGCGCCAGATTGGCCACGTTGCGGTGGACAAACAGCTCACCCGGATCAAGGCCGACGATCTCGTTGGCGGGCACCCGGCTGTCTGCGCAGCCAATCCAGAGATATTCGGGACTTTGCTGGCCCACCAGCCGCTGGAAGAAACCAGGGTCCGCCGCCAGCTTGCCGTCCGCCCAGGCGCGGTTGTTGTCCTTCAGGTGGTCAAGCATCTTCAGTCCCCTCGGGGTACGCTACGCCTAGTCCAGTCCATCAGGCCGGCGGCGGCGCGTCGGGCTGGCGGTCTGGGTGGGCCGCGACGAAGGCCGGCAGCGCCCGCGCCCGTTCGGCGGCGGCTCTTATGGCCCCATAGGCGGAAAGGTCCACCCCGTAGCGCTCGGCCGAATAGACCTGGGGCACGAGGCAACAGTCGGCCAGGCCAGGGGTCGACCCAAAGGCGAACTCCCGGCCATGCCGGGCGATCATCGGCTCAAGGGCGTCAAACCCCTCAGTGATCCACCGGGCCACCCAGGCCTGCCGGTCGGCTTCGCTGACCCCGAAGGCCGCCAGCTGCTGCTGGATCCGCAGATTGTTCAGGGGATGGATATCGCAGGCGATGATCCCAGCCATGGCCCGCACCACCTGGCGACCTGCGGGATCGGCGGGCAACAGGGCCGGGTCGGGATGGGTCTCCTCCAGCCACTCCATCAGCGCCAGGCTCTGAGTCATGGCCTGATCTGCGTCCACCAGCATGGGGGTGAGGCCCTGGGGGTTGAGCTGGAGATAGTCGGCGGCCCGTTGCTCGCCCTTGGGCAGGCTGACGGGGATGTAGTCATAGTCCAGGCCCTTGAGGCCGAGGGCGAGCCGCACCCGATAAGGGGCCGTAGCCCGCCAGTAGCTGTAGAGGGTCAGGCCCATGCTCAGAGCACCTTGAAGCGAAGCTCACCTACGCCGTCCACGGCCCCGGCCACTTCGTCGCCGCGGGCGATCGGGCCCACCCCTTCAGGGGTGCCCGTGAAGATCAGGTCCCCGGGGGCGAGGCGCCAGAGCCGCGACGCCTGGGCGATGATCTCGGCCACGTTCCAGATCATGTCGGAAACCACCGCGTCCTGGCGCGACTGTCCATTGACGGTGGCCGAAATCCGACCCTGGGGCGCAGGCCCGCTCCAGGGGCGGATGGCCGAGATCGGCGCAGATTGATCAAAGCCCTTGGAGGCGTCCCAGGGATGGCCCTTGTCCTTGGCGACGGCCTGCAGATCCCGGCGGGTCAGATCAAAGCCGACCGCGTAGCCGAAGACCCGCTCAAGGGCGTCTGCCACCGGGATGTCGGCGCCGCCCGCCCGCAGGGCGACGACCAGTTCAACCTCATGGTGAAGATCGCTGGTCATGGACGGAAAGGCCACGTCTGAGCCTGGCGTCACCAGGGCGTCCGCCGGCTTGGCGAAAAAGAAGGGCGGGTCACGATCATCCCCCCCCATCTCGGCGCGATGGGCGGCATCGTTGCGCCCCACGCAGAGGATCCGGCGGACGGGGAAGACCTCCGAAGTCCCCAGGACAGGGACAACCGAGACGGCGGGCGGGGGCAGGACGTACTGGGTCATGATCAAGGCCCTACTCCTGCGAGCGGCCAAAGAAAAGGCTCCCGCCCCAGGGGACGAAAGCCTGATCTGAAGACGGGTCAGAGGAAGGCGACCTTAGTTGGCGTTGTTGAGACGGGTCTGCAGGGCTGTGGCCTGGTCCAGATGCTGCTGAATGGTCGGGGCGGTCGCCGCGGCAAAGGCCTGAAGGGTGGGCGCATCGCCGTCGCGGGCGTAACGCTGCATCAGATTCAGGGCCTTCTGATGTGTGTCGACCTGCAGGTCGATGTATTCCCTGTCGAACTCCGTGACAGCAGCTTCGCGCAGGTCACGAAGCTCATCGGCCACATCCTCGTCGGGGACGGTCGGCAGGATGATCGACTGGCCGGCAGATTCGATCGCCGTCTTCAGGTTCTGGGTGGTCTGGGTATGGGCATCGACCATCATCTGGGCGAAGGCCTTGACCTCACTGTCCTTAGCGCGCTCACCGGCGAGCTGTGAGGACTGGATCTCCAGCATGTCGCTCTGGGCGGCCATCCGGCTGAAGTCCGGGGCCGAAGCCTCGTCGGCCAAGGTCGGAATGGTGGCGGCCGGATTGGCGTCTGGGACGATGCTCTCGGCAGGGGCCGTGGCGGACTGGTCGGCCGGCTGACCACAGGCGGCGAGCGAAAGCGCGGCGAGGGCGGCGCCCGCGATGAGCAGGTGGCGAGTCATGGGAACTCCTGGGACGTTGACAATTTCGGACGACGCATCAGATCGATGCGGCTGTGCTGAAAACTCACGCCGCCGTGATCTGTTCCCAGAAAGTCGGAGTCACCCATGACCGAAGCCCCCGCCCCCGGACCGCTGAGCGGCCTTCGGGTCATCGAAATGGGCACGCTGATCGCGGGCCCCTTCTGCGGTCAGATCCTGGGAGACTTCGGGGCCGAGGTGATCAAGATCGAGGATCCCCGAAAGGGCGATCCCATGCGCCAGTGGGGCCGCAGCCTGCCCCAGGGCCTGTCGCCCTGGTGGCCGGTGATCGGCCGCAACAAGAAGTCGGTGGGCCTGGATCTGCGGCAGGCGGAAGGCCAGGACATCGCCCGGACCCTGATCTCCAAGGCTGATGTGGTGATCGAGAACTTTCGCCCTGGGGCCATGGAGAAATGGGGCCTTGGCTATGACGCCCTCTCGGCGACTCATCCGGGTCTCGTGATGGCGCGGATCTCAGGGTACGGCCAGACCGGGCCCCTGTCGGAACGGGCGGGGTATGGCCTGATCGGCGAGGCCATGGGGGGATTGCGTCACATCACCGGTGAGCCCGATCGTCCCCCCGCGCGGGCCGGTATCTCGATCGGCGACAGCCTCGCCGCCATGCACGCTGTCATGGGCATCATGATGGCCCTTCACGCCCGGGATCGCACGGGCAGGGGCCAGGTCATTGATGCGGCCCTTTATGAGAGCGTGCTTGGGGTCATGGAGAACCTAATCACCGAGTATGACCTGACCGGCTATGTGCGGGAACGCTCCGGCTCGATCCTGCCGGGCATCGCCCCGTCCAACGCCTACCCTTGCGCCGGCGGCGATATGGCGGTGATCGGCGGCAATGGCGACACGGTCTTTGCCCGGCTCTGCGAGGCCATGGGCCAGCCGGCGCTGGCGGCTGATCCCCGGTTCGCCACCCATGCCGCCCGGGGCGAGCGACAGGGGGAACTGGACGAGATTGTCAGCGCCTGGACGAGGACCCTGACCCTCGATGACCTGCTCGCTCTGCTGGAGCAGCATGGGGTGCCTGCCGGACGGATCTACCGGGCGCCGGACATGCTGGAGGACCCCCACTTCATCGCCAGGGAGGCGGTGGTCAGCGTACCCCACCCCGTGTTTGGCCAGGTGCGGATGCAGAACGCCTTCCCCAAGCTCTCGGCCACACCAGGCAAGGTCCGCTGGCCAGGACCCGAGCTTGGCGCCCATACAGATGAGGTGCTGCAGGGTGTGGCGGGCCTGTCACCCGAAGCCCTGGCCGGACTTCGCGCCCGGGGCGTCATCTGAGACCTATTTGCGCGACGACAGGAGATCGCCGACGGCGGCGGTCACCTGGGTGACATCATAGGGCTTGCGGATGACCGGGGCGTCGAAGCCGCTGGGCGCGCCGCCGGCGTCGCCGTAGCCGGTGGCAAAGACAAATGGCACCCCCCGCTCCGCCAGGATGTCGGCCACAGGCCCCACCGAAAGCCCATTGAGATTGGCGTCCAGAACCGCAGCGTCCAGGGGCTGGTCCAGCAGGGCCAAGGCCTCGGCCAATTCGTAGGCCGGCCCCACCACCACGGCGCCGGCCTCCGAGAGACCCGATTCCAGTTCCATGGCCAGGAGGGCCGCGTCCTCTACGATCAGGACCCGTGCGCCGGCCAGATTGGCCGGGGCCGTGGGGCTGGCGGCCGTTTCGACGACTCGGCCCGAAGGCGTTTCCGGCACGGTGTCGGGCCGCCCCACCACCGCCGCAGGTCCGGCCTCCAGCCTCGCCCGGACCCCTGTGGAAGGGAAATCCATTGTCGTCAGACCGTTCAGTTCTCGGCCCGTCACCTGACTCAGCAGGGTGGTTCCGAACCCGGTTCGGGACGGAGGCGAAACCACCGGGCCGCCGGACTCGATCCAGTCCAGGCAGAAGCCGCCGGACGGGGTGGCTTTCCAGACCACCTCCACCCGACCAGTCTCCACCGACAGGGCGCCATACTTCAAGGCGTTGGTGGCCAGCTCATGCAGGGCGAGGGAGAGGGCGTTGGCCGCCCTGGGAGTCAGGAAGAGCTCTGGGCCCTCACAGCGTGTCTGGCCCGGAACCAGCCCCCCCAACTCCGCTGACACCAGATGATCAATGGCCGCCCCCCGCCACCGGGCGGCGGTCAGCAGTTCATTGGCCGATCCCATGGACTTCAAACGGCCGAGGAAGGTCTGAAGGAAGCTGTCCATGGATGTGGTGCGCTTGGCCGTCTGAACCGCCAGGGCCTGGACCGTCGCCAGGACATTCTTCACCCGGTGGTCGATCTCGGCCATCAAGGCGTGACGCTGCTGTTCCTCCAGACGGCGGGTGGTGATGTCCTCGACAATGCCGATGATGCCTTGAATTTCGCCCGCCTCGTCGCGGATCCGCTGGGCCACCACCCGCAGCCAGACCACGGCCTGGTCAGGCCGGGGCGCCGCGCGGCACTCCACCGCATAGCGATCATTCAACTCAAGACCGGCCAACATCAGGCGGGTGGTTTCAACGAGATCGTCGGGATGTATCCGGGGCAGCAGGGTCCGGCCTCCGTCAGCGGGAATATAGCCCGCCGAGCCGCCAGTGATGGCGGCCATGCGCTCGCTGACGATGCAGAAGTCGCCCGGCACGTCGTACTGGAACTCGCCCAGACCCGCCGTCTGAAGCGCCAGCTCCAGATGCTCCATGTTCAGGCGCGCGCGCTTTGGGTCGTCGACCATGGTCAAAGCCTAGCGCCCGGCGCCCCACGAAGCGACAAGAACCGTGTAAGGCTTGCGAAGATTTGACGCGCCTTGGCCTAGAACCTGGAACCGCACTCGCCTATGTGACGTTGTGGCAGAGCCCCGTGCGAGGCGTACGGGGATCCGAACCTTTGGAGATTCTGTATGCCGACCGCTACTGACCGCGCCGCAAGCGAAGCCAAGGCCGCCGCCAGCTCTGCAGCGGCGTCCGCCCAGACCCTGGCTGAAGACGCTCAGCGCACCTTCCGTGACGCCGCCAAACATTTCGAGCGCGCCGTCCAGGACGGTGTGGAGCAGATCCGCGCCCAGTCGCGGGCCTATGCCGACACCGCCGGGGACCAGCTGGAAGAAGCCCAGCGCTACTTGGTCGAGAACGTGCGGGAACGGCCGTTGGCCGCCACCGGCGTGGCCATTGGCATCGGCGTGGTTATCGGCCTGCTGCTTGCCGGCGGTCGGCGTTGATTGAAAAGGCCCTTCTGGCGGTCATCGGCCTCGCGGCGCTGGCGGCCTTGACGCTGCTTTGCGTCGGTGCGGCCGGCTATGCCCTGTTCGCTGTTCTGGTTGGTCCCATCGGGGCAGCCGGCGCAGCGGCGGTATTGGCCCTGGTCTGCGCCGTGCTGCTGGCGGGCGCCGTTCTGGCGGCGCGGGGCAAGGGCCCGGCCCTTCCCCAAGTGCTGCAGGAGGACGACAGTCTGGCGGCGCGGGCCTTCGGGCTCGCCCGCCAACATCCCCTTGCGGCCAGCGGCGCCGCCGTCCTGGTGACCGTCGTGGCCGGGGTTCTGGCGGTGAAGAACCCGAAGGTGATCGCCACGGCCCTCAGCGCCTATCTGGCCGGTCGATCGTCCAGCCGGCCTTGAGCCCGCGCCCGGCCAGGTCTGACGTTCGCCGTCCGACCCGTCTGGGCGCGTGACCCGGGATTGAGATGCCCCCTGGCGACCGTGCCAGCCAGGCTGGCCCGGGGCAGAGCTTAGCCCGGGGCAGATCCTAAAAATCATACCTGAAGCCGCCGCTGGTCCCGACTTTGGGCGCGCCAGGGCCGGGGGCTGACTGACCGCGTCTGCGCGCCCGCCAAAGGACCCCTGATGTTCAAGCTCCCCGACCTTCCCTATGCCTACGACGCCCTGTCCCCGGTGATTTCTGCGGAAACCCTGCGGTTCCACCACGACAAGCACCACGCCAAATATGTGGACAATCTCAATGACCTGCTGAAGGCGGCTGGGGAGACCCCGGCTGCCTTGGAAGACGTGGTCAGGGCCGCTGCGGCGGACCCGTCCCAGAAGAAACTCTTCAACAATGCCGCCCAGACCTACAATCACACCTTCTTCTGGACCTGTATGACCGGGCAGCCCCAGGAGCCGCAGGGGGATCTCGCGGCAGCCATCGACCGGGACTTTGGCAGCCTGGCCAAGCTGAAAGACGCCTTTGTCACCGAGTCGGTGAACCACTTCGCCTCAGGCTGGGGCTGGCTCGCCGCCGAAGGCGACAAGCTCAAGGTGCTCTCCACCCACGACGCCGATGATCTGCTCACCCATCAAGGTCTGACGCCGCTGCTGACCTGCGATGTGTGGGAGCATGCCTCCTACCTCGACCATCAGAACGACCGGACAGCCTTTGTCGAAGCCTGGTTCGACAGGCTGGCCAACTGGAGCTTTGCCGCAGCCCAGTATGACGCCGCTCGGGGGAAGGGCGAGGCTTGGCGCCACCCTGCGCCCACCGCCTGACCATGCGGCAGCCCTGGGCGCGCCTGAAGCCGCCCAGGGCTTGCAAGTCAAATTGCAGGGGCTTGGCGGCGTCGATCCAAGGACCAGGTCCGATAGGCCTCAAACCGTTGGCCTGACCAGGCCAAGGCCTTGACCCGGATCGCCTCGGCGTCCGCCTCGATCAGGTTGAAGCTGGCCGCAACCCCCCGCTCCCGGACCGACAAGGTGCCGCATCCCACCGCATAGGTGCGGGCGTCGGCGAACGGATAGGGCAGGGCAAAGGGGGCGTGCACATGACCCGACAGCACCAGGTCGACACCGGACTCGCTGAAGGTCCGCGCAGCATCTGCGCCCCCCCAGACCCTGGCGGTCATGGGACCGGCGATCATTTCTGTGAGCGGGTGATGCAAGGCCACCAGGCGCAGGCGGTCGGCCGGGGCGGCGTCCAGAAAGCTGATGGCGGTGCGCACCTGATCGCGGGAAATCTGACCCTTGGACCAGTTCAGCCGCCACTGTGCGCCGCGGGCGGTGTTGATCCCCGCGACAGCCAACTGGTCGTCCAGGTGGGACTGGCGCCAGGCCGGCCCAATGATCTGCTCAAACCGGGAAAAGGGCGCGAAAATGCGCTCTAACCAGGCCAGATATGGCGCATCGTGATTGCCCGGCGTCACCAGCCAGGGCCGAGGCAGTCGCTCGAGCCAGGCCCTGGCCGCCTCCAGTTCTGCCACCTCGGCAAAGCGGGTGATGTCCCCCGTGATCAGGATCAGATCGGGGGGATCGTCCTGCAACAGGGTCGTGGCCGCTTCCAAGGCGGTGAGGTTCTCATCGCCAAAGTGAATATCCGACAGCTGAGCGATGCGGATCATGGCGCCGCCGGATCAAGGACGGCGCCGGCGATCTCCCCCCAGGCTCCCCGGGGCGGCGCGTCGCTGGGCGCAAGCACCCGGGCCACCTGCGGCACGAAGGTGACCCTGGCCATGGGGCCGAGCTGAACCGTCTCGCCGTCCAGCAGGGCAGGGATATCCCTGGCCGCCCAGACGCGAGCCCGGCGGCACAGGCCAAGATCTACCGCAGGGTCATTGCGCCAGTCGCCGACCGCCGCATTCAGGCCGAGCCGAACGGCCTCCAGAGCGCTGCTGAGATCAAGGCCAGCGGCCTCCAGGGCCTGCTCATCATCCGACAGCCGCCGGCTTGCGGTCGGGCACATGAAGATCACCGCCTCCCCCTTCTGACGGACCCCTGAGCCGATCACATACCGAAGCCGACTGGAAAAGGCCCGCGACCACGCCGTGCGGGCCCGCTCCAGCGCCAGGCGGGCCTTACCCTGGCGCATGGCCTCCCGGGCCGGCGCCCAAAGGGCTGGGGCTCCGAGAATCGCGGCCACCAGGAACAGCTTGCCATCCACCATGCCCCCGGCGAGAGGCCGCTCTACCCCGCTATCGAGGATGTCCACCAAGGCTTCCTGCCAGGGTCGAGCACCATAGATGGCATGCGGCAGCATGTTCATCGTCCCGCCGGCCAGGGGCGCAAAGAGCGGGCCGTCTTGTCCGCAAAGCTCAGCGGCGCTGCGGGCCGTGCCATCTCCGGCCACCACGACCAGAAGGTCAGGGCTGGCGGCTATGGCCGCCTTCAGGCTTTGCCTCAAACCCTCTGGGGCTGCGGCTTGAACCCTGGAGCTCAACCCGTACTGGGCCAGAATTTCCCCGGCCTCTCTCGGCGCGTCAGCAGAGACGCTGCCTGAGGCCAGATTCAGGACCACCTCGACTTTACGAACACCCGAAATCACGGAACAGGCCTAGCGGGCTTCATCGATCGGCGCTGCCCTGTCCGAAGGCTGGGTCGCCACCTCCAGGGCGTCACCCGCCCATGTCAGAACCTCGCCGGGCTCGCCCGCCGCCGCACACCGTCCAGGTTCGGCCCGATCGGCGACCACCGACAGCTTCTGATCCACGACTGCACCGCCCTTGCCAAACGACCCATACCAGGCCGCAGCGCCCAGTATGACGGCTCCTGCCAGGGCGACCAGTCCGATCATCAAGGCGGCGCCCGGATGACAACCCCGGCGTCGTTCCCGTTCGCGGTCGTGTCGTGCAGATCGCGGCCACATGCGGGACGCTCCAATTGCTGTTGCGGCCAAGCTAACGGCGGCGATCGCCAGGGGTTCCGCCTCACAGCTTGTGGCCCCCGCCCCGGATCTGCCGCTGCGTCCCGCTGGGGGAACTTCATCCCATGCGCTGGCGTTTGAAATTCGGCACGAGCTCAAGGAGAGCCTGGAATGATGAAGTCACTTATCGCGATCGCAGGTGCGGGCCTTCTGGCGGCCGCCTGCACCTCCACCGGCACGGTGGAACGTAATGCCGCCGGCGGTGCGGCCCTGGGCGCCCTGGCTGGCGCCGTCATCGGAAACAATGTCGGCTCAGGCAACGCCACCACGGGGGCGGCGATCGGCGCGGTCGCTGGCGGGGCGGCTGGCGCCTACAAGGGGTGCCGCGAAGATGGGGGCTGCGGGGCAAACGCCCCAAACCGCCGCCAGTATTACGATGAGCGCGCCGGCCGGTACTATTTCTACGACTCCGCCAGCCAGCGCTACTACTGGGAAGATGGTCAGGCGCGTAACTGACCTGCCTCTGGGCAAAATTCGACATGAGGGCGGCCAGCGATGGTCGCCCTTTTTCGTGCAACCGCCTCAGACGGCGCGGCTGAAGGCAAACGAAAGAAAGCGGCGGACCCGAGGGGGTCCGCCGAAGGGGGTAACGTCGAGAGTTGGGGGGTGCGGAGGCAGCAGGCTGGCGGCGTATCGCCAACCTCAAGTCGGGGGGGCGTCGCTGCCTCCGCATTATCCTAACGCCCCGCCGCAGAAGGCGTTCCCCTGCGGTCACGAACTTTTTCTGCTGGCGTGGCATGGCCAGCTCAACGCCCGTCAGGAGGAACAGACGCCCACGCTCAGCGTTTCGTTTGCGAAGGCGGCCGCAGGGGACAGGCGTGAACGGCCCTGGGAGAGTCCCGACCTGGAGCCGTCAGGCCCATCCCAGCGCTGCTTATGGTCTGGCTGCGCAGGCGCCTTTCCCAGACCCATCTTGTCAAGGAGCCCCTCATGGCCGACGCCCCAAGCGACACCGGAAAAGATATCCCAGCCACCCCCGTACGTCAGGGGGTGCTGGACCGGCCGATCATGATTGTGCTGCTCGTCTCGGTCACCCTGGCCTTTATGGGCCTCATGGCGGCATGGCTGATGCGAGCAGATGATCTGGCCGAAGGCGATGCCTCCGCCGCCCGGCAGACGCTCGACGCGCAGATGTTCCAGCAAGAGGCCCCGGCGCCAAAGATCCGCGACCTCGACCCCGCCAAAGCCCCCGCTGGAACGTCGCCACAGCCCTGACCCATGGACGCCCCCATGCTGGCCAGGCAAGGAAACATCACCACTGCGACGTGCGCAGGGCGCCCGGCCCGGAGTCTTGAAGGCGGGGGGTCCAGGGGCCGCCCGCCCAGAGGGCGAGCGGGGCAGGCCTCAGGCTGCGGCCCTGGACTTGCGACGGGGATGGAAGAACAGGGCCTGACCGATCGCGGCCTTTACGGTCTCAGGTTGGAAGGGTTTGGTGATCAGGAAGGTGGGCTCAGGACGCTCCCCCGTGAGCAATCGCTCCGGAAAAGCCGTGATGAAGATCACCGGAACGTCCAGCTTGGCCAGGATATCCTTGACGGCATCAATCCCCGAAGAGCCATCCGCCAACTGGATGTCGGCCAGCACCAGGCCGGGGCGGTTTCGTCCCACAGCGTCTACCGCTTCAGTACGGGTGGCGGCGATATCGACCACCGTATGGCCAAGCTCGGTCACCAGGGCCTCAATGTCTGCGGCAATGACCGGTTCGTCCTCGATGATGAGCACATCGGTGGCCAGTTCGGCATCGATTTCAGATTGAGCCTCAGCGATCAGGCCGCCCACCTCGTCAAAGGTCGTTCCAAGGATCTGAGCGGCCTCGCTTGGGGTGAAGCCTTCCAGAGCTGTGAGCAAAAAGGCCTGACGCGAACGCGGCGCGATGCGCATCAGCCGGGCGTCGGCGTCATCAATCGCCCCCTCGGTGGCCGGCGCCTCGACCTGAGCCCCTGTGGTGCACCAGATGGCGTGGAAGACCTGATAGAGCGCAAGCCGCGGGGTGAGGGCTGAATCAAGCGCCCTTTCGCCGGCCGCAATGGCCTCCAGAGCCACCCGGACGTAGTGGTCGCCCGTCGTTTGGTCCCCGGTCAAGGCGCGACCATAGCGTCGAACATAGGGCAGATGCGGCGCCAGCCTGGCTAGAAGACTCAATGACCCCTCCCGAAGTGACAAGCGTGAACACGTGACCGCCGCGCGCGCGAGCACGATTGATCCATCAACCTCACACAACGCCACAGGTCGGAACCGGTTCCCCGTGTCGGGCGTTTTCGCCATGCTGAGGTGAGGCGGCGACGCCGTTTCTGGGAACTGGACGGGGGGCCGGGCGTTTGAGCGATCAGGATGACAGCATGAAGGGGCGTCCGCCGTCAGCGCCGAACGCCGGGGAAATGATCGAACACCAATCCGAACTTCCGTCGGTCGGGCCCGAAATCAGCGCTGCAGCCTTGGACGAGGCGCGCCTGCGACAACAGGCTATTGGCGTGCGCTTGCGGCAGATGTTCGACGAAGTGGTCAATGAACCCGTCCCAGATGACTTCCTCGACATACTGCGCAGAGCCGATACCTCGGTGGAGCAAGGCTGATGGTGGATCGCAGCCCCCGCGACCCCGCCTTCGATGCGGCCTTCAAGGCGGAAATCGTCACCTTGATCCCGCACCTGCGGGCCTTTGCCCGGACGCTCTGCGGCAACGCCACCGCTGCAGACGACCTGGCTCAGGATGCCTTGATGAAGGCCTGGGACGCCCGGGCCAGCTTCCAGATGGGCACCAATATGAAGGCCTGGACCTTCATGATCCTGCGCAACCAGTTCTACTCCGAGAAGCGGCGCTCCTGGCGCCAGACCCAGCTTGATCAGGAGGCCGCCGAACAGACCCTGGTGGCGGTGGAAGATCCTGAGGCGCCGGTCGCCTTGGACGAACTGAGGCTGAGCCTTGGCATGCTCCCGCCTGAGCAGCGAGAGGCGCTGATCCTCGTCGGGGCCGGTGGCTTTGCCTATGAAGAGGCCGCTGAAATCTGCGGCGTGGCGGTCGGCACGGTCAAGAGCCGGGTCAGTCGGGCCCGCAGGGCGCTGCTCGCGATCCTGGAAGCCGGCGCCTATGATCGTGACGGCAGGGCTGCAGGGGATGCTATGGGGTCGATCCTGGCCGACGCTGAAAGGCTTAGCACCGCACGCTGACGGCCCGGGGGGGCCAGGTCATGAACGGGGAACCCTGGGCCGCGCTTGGCACCATCCGGGTGCGCCTCATTGCCGCTACAACGGCAGCCCTGGCCCCAGTGCTCATCCTGGGCGCAATCCAAACCGGCCTGGCCTTCCACCACGAGCGCATGCAGGTCCGTGAAACCCTGGGTTCGGCGGCGCAGCGGGGCGCGGCCGACGCGCGGGCGCGGATGGAGTCTGCCGACATATTGCTGGAGACCCTGGGGCCAGGTTCCATCGGCTTTGCCTGTGCGCAGCGACTGGCCGAGGTGCGGGCGCGGATTCCGGGCTATGAAAATCTAATCCGCTTTGACAAGGCAGGGCGAGTGGCCTGCGCTGCGGGCACTGTGCCCATCGATCCCAGCCGGGGCGGACGTCCCTGGTTTCAACAGGTTCGGGCCACGGGGGCCATGGTCATCACCCGCGACCCGGGGGTGGCCTATGCCAACAAGCCGGCCCTGATGGCCGTGGCCCCAACCTATAACGCCGCAGGCGAGTTTGACGGCGCCCTGGCGGCCATCATCGCCCTGACCAGCCTGCAGCCCAGCACGGCCGCCGCCGCCTTGCCCGAAGGCGCTGAGGTGGCCTTGCTGGATGACGCGGGGCGCTATCTCAGCCTGACCGACCCCGCGGCCTTCGCCGCCCCGCCAGAGGGTTGGCAGAAGCAGGTCCAAGAGGAGGGGTCCGTCGTCTGGTATGCAAGGGTCGGCGGGGAACACCGGGTGCATATCGCCGCCCCCCTGGTCGGCGACAGCCTGTTCGTGATCCTCTCGGCGGACTCACCGGGACTGTTTTCCTGGGCCAGGTTGAACCCCCTCACAGGCCTCGCCCTGCCTATTCTGACCTTCGTCCTTGTGCTCGGCTCGGTGTTCATCGCCGTCGACCGGGTGGTGGTGCGCTGGCTGATCTATCTGCAGCGGATCGCAGCCCTCTACGGTCGAGGCCGGCTGACGGTTCGTCCGGCCCAGGCCGAGGACATGCCCCTGGAGATCCACGATCTGGCCGAGGCCATGGAGAACATGGCCGATGCAATCGTGGGCCGGGATGCGTCTCTGCGAGAGTCGCTCGCGCAGAAAGACGCCTTGATGCGAGAGATTCATCATCGGGTTAAGAACAACCTGCAGGTGATCTCGAGCTTGCTCAGCATGCAGCAACGGGCCCTCACCGATCCTGGCGCGCGGGCGGCGATGTCGGATATGCGCCAGCGAATATCGGCCCTCGCCCTGGTCTATCGGGCCCTTTACCAGGGGGCGGATCTGAAACGCGTGGATCTCCGCCCCTTCCTGGAGGAGCTGACCGCGCAGCTCGTGGCCGGAGAGTCCATGGTTGGGCCACCGGTGCGCACAGAACTCCACACCGAGACCCTGATGATCGAACCCGATCGCCTGGCGCCCCTGGCCCTGTTCGCCGTGGAGGCCATCACCAATGCGCAGAAACATGCCTTTGCCGGACGTGGTGGGGTGCTCGGTGTCGACTTCCGGGTGGCGGGAGACCAAGCCGTGCTGGAGATCGCCGATGATGGCGGCGCCAGTGATGCAGCTCTGTCAGGGTCAGGCGTTGGCCGCACCTTGATGACGGCGTTCGCCCGGCAGCTCCGCGGCCGCTCCGAACTGGTCCGAAATGAAGCCGGTGGGATGACTGTACGTCTGACATTTCCGACCTCGCGCCAGACGATTTCAGAGGCGGAAGGGAACCTCTACCAGACGTGATCGTTGAGCTTGGCGACGCCGCCATTTCCCAAAGATCCTGGAGATCACTATGCGCAAGCTCTGCCTTCTCGTGGCCCTCACTGCCAGCCTGGGCGTCACCGCCTGCAACACCATTTCCGGCGCCGGCCGGGACGTGGGAGCCGCGGGCGACGCGGTCACCCGCTCGGCCGAAGAGGCTAAGAACTAGACCCAGGGCCGTTTACCTCACCCTTGCCGTGAGGACGGCGACGGAGAGATAGCCCCGCCCGGTCTCACCGCGGCGGGGTTTTCTTGCGTGGGTGCACGTCAGATAGGGGAAGCTCAGGCTGCCGCACGGTTGGCGGACGGTACGGCGAAGAGGCCCAGGGCGCCATCCACCGGTCGCAAACCCTCGCCCGGGGTGACCACGTCCTCATCGGCGCCAAATAGAACCTTGCCGCCGGGGTTCAAGGCTGCGGTCAGGTTCTCAATGACCCGTTGGCGGGCGGGTTCGATCATGCCGCTGATCACATTGCGGCAGAAAATCAGGTCAAAACCCCTGACCCTGGACATGTCACCGATCAGGTTCAGCCTGCGCCAACGTATGGTCTGGCGGAGCTGGGGTGAAATCACCCACATGTCGTCGACCTTCTCGAAGTGCCGAATCAGGCTGCGGATCGGCAACCCCCTCTGGACTTCGAACTGGGTGTAGAGGCCGCTTTGGGCCTTCTCCAGGGCGCGCTCTGACAGGTCAGATCCATAGAGCTCGAAGCGGACGTCAGGCCACTGGCCCGCCATGTCATCCACCAGCATGGCCAGGGAATGGACCTCTTGTCCGGTGGCGCAGGCCGCACTCCAGATTCGAATGGGCTGATCCTGCCGGCTCTGCGCCAGTTCAGGCGCCAGCACCAGACGGAAGTGCTCGAAGGCCGCACGATCCCGGAAAAAGCTGGTGTCGCCAGCGGCCATGGCCTCGACAATGGCCCAGATCAGCCGCTCCTCACGACTGGCGCGCAGGCCGGTCATCAGATCGGCAATGCTTTCAAAGCCCTCCCGGCGGGCCACCGGGCCCAGTCGGGTTTCCAGCAGATAATCCTTGGCAGGATCGACCTTCTGGCCGGAGCGGGCGGCACACAGCTGCGCCACGAGGTCGCGATCATCGGGCTTCATGTCAGGCCCGCCAGGGCAAACTTCGCCGCGACAATCTCGCTGTCGAAGGGCTTCATGATGTACTCGTCAGCGCCGCTTTCCAGCGCCTCCCGGATGGCGCTGACTTCGTTCTCAACGGTACAGAAGAGGACCTTGGGCGCCTTGCCGCCGGGCTCCATCCGTAGCCCACGAAGAAAC
>SXGS01752120.1_pt1 | contig 28935 bp, 20 predicted proteins | sample 3174681 | NCBI WGS metagenome assembly SXGS01 (sample SAMN11356861, study PRJNA531348) | freshwater metagenome | isolation source: freshwater sample F1-80 | place: China: Fuxian Lake, Yuxi | collected 2017-12-25 | reverse complement strand
ATCCGTCAGCAGCCTTCAGCTGCGGCTTTGTTCGAAGAGCACCTCTACGAAGCCGTGATCGCGGTGGATCCGGCGCGCGTTTCAGCACTCGAGGAGACGTTTGCGAAGCTTCGTAGTCAGGCGCCGAAAATGGAGCTCCATCGGATCGGCCGAACTCTGGCGGGACGACTTGAAATTGCTTCGTTTATCGAGTCAGATACGGCACGCCTTAAAAAAGAGTATCAAACCGGTTGGGGGATGAGCTTTGAATCGCTCGGATGAGTCGGATTTACTAACGGACCGGCCCAAGAAGCACTGGCCAGAAAAACGCTGGAAGGATGAATGTGGCGTGTTTGGTGTGTGGAATCATCCGCAAGCCAGCCGCCTAACATACCTTGGCCTCTACGCGATCCAACATCGTGGACAAGAGTCCGCAGGGATCGTGACGCTCGATAACGGTGCCCAGATCATCAAAAAAGGTTTAGGGCTCGTGGCCGACATCTTCGACGACGAAACTCTCAATCAAATGACGGGTCAGGCGGCCATTGGTCACGTTCGTTACTCAACGACGGGCCGCAACTCGCTCGACAATGCTCAGCCTTTGACGGCGCAACTTTATAACGGGCCCGTTGCGGTTGCTCACAATGGCAACATCGTAAACGCGCACGAGTTGAAAGAAGAGCTCAAGAGCCAAGGTTCCATCTTCCATTGTACGAACGATACCGAAGTCATCCTGCACATGATCGCTCGCAATCCCAGCAACGATCTCATGCGCTGCTTGGCCGAAAGCCTTGAGCGACTTGACGGTGCTTTTAGTTTGGCGGTTCTTTCTCACAAGTCGCTCGTGGCTGCTAGAGATCCTTACGGCTTCCGTCCGCTTGTTTTGGGACAAATGGAAGAAGGATACGAAGGTAAACCGACGTACGTCGTAGCGAGTGAAACATGCGCCTTCGATTTGATTGGTGCGAAGTTCATTCGAGAAATTGAGCCAGGCGAAATTTTCTGGGTCGATGAATCCGGTGCACATTCGATTTTCATCAATCGCAAAACCGAAGGGGCAAAGTGCGTTTTTGAGCACGTTTACTTTTCGCGCCCGGATTCGGTCGTCTTCGGCGAAAGTGTTTACGAAGTTCGCAAGCGTGCGGGGCAAATCTTAGCGCGTGAGAACAAAATCGATTTCGACATTGTCGTCCCGGTACCTGATAGCGGCGTTCCCGCAGCTCTTGGCTTCAGTGCTGAGAGCGGTAAACCGTTTGAGCTTGGAATCATCCGGAACCACTACGTCGGACGAACTTTCATTCAGCCGCAACAGGCTGTTCGCGATGTCGGCGTAAAGATTAAACTGAATCCGCAGATGGCCGTATTGAAAGGTAAGCGCGTTGTAGTTGTCGACGACTCGCTCGTTCGCGGAACGACCAGCCGAAAGATCGTGGGCTTAGTTCGCGCGGCGGGTGCTAAAGAAGTTCATTTGCGAATTGCAGCGCCGCCCACGATGTCGCCTTGCTATTACGGAGTGGATACGCCCGAGAAATCGCAGCTGATTGCCGCAAACCAAAGCTTAGAAAGTATTCGCGACTTCGTAGGTGCCGATACGCTGGGTTATTTGTCGGTGGAAGGTCTCAGCAAAGCGGTCCGCGGTGAGGACGGGGGCTACTGTATGGCCTGCTTTAATGGCAAATATCCAACTTCGCTGTTCGGCTTGGATCAAAAACCCAAAGGAAACGTTCGCGGCATTTGATTTCAGGCGGTAACCCGAGTCACAATTAAAGGCGTAAAACAGTCCAATAGGTTTTTCGCCTCACAGGGAAGTGATTTAGGTGACCATGAAGAAAGCGGCCGCGCGCGTGAGCGCCACTTGGGAGCCCCTAAAGCCTGGCGATCGAGTTGATCTCATCGCTCCGGGATACCGTACAACCGACGAAGATCTCGAAAATGCCGTTCGGTTTCTCGAGAGTTGGGATCTTGTTCCGCGAGTCCCAGCAAAGATCTACGCAAAAGATCTCCTAAGCTCGAACAATGACGAAGCCCGCTTTGCGCATCTGAAAGCAGCCCTTCTCAATGAGGAGTCGAAAGCAATCTGGTGCATTCGTGGTGGCTACGGCTCCATCCGCTTAATTCCCGAGCTTGCAAAGCTGCGGGCTCCGAAAACGAACAAACTTTTCATCGGACTTTCTGACATCACGTCTCTCCATGTGTTCTTAGGGCAGAAGTGGGGCTGGCCCACGATTCACGGGCCACTCCTTGATCGCCTCGGTAAGAAAGCGGCCAAGCCTAAGTTTGAGCGCGAGATGAAGAAGCTCGTTTTCGGTGAGTTGAATGAGATCAGTTTTTCCGGATTGAAAGCGATGAATGCGTCGGCTCGCAACGGACGCGGTGTTATCAGAGGCCCGGTGACAGGTGGAAACCTGATCGTTCTCCAAAGCACGATGGGCACACGCGGATCGTGGGATACGCAGAATCGAATTCTCTTTTTCGAAGAAATCGGTGAGCGCGGATACCGGGTCGACCGCGTGCTCGAGCAGTTCCGACAAGCCGGTTACTTCGATCGCGCAAAGGCCGTTATCTTCGGTCAATTCACGCACGGAAAAGAATCAGACGGCCGCGATCTTACGCCAGCCGTTCAAAAGCGTTTTGCTGAAAGTGTGCGGATCCCGGTCTACTCGGGATTGCCTTCAGGTCACGATGTTGTACAACGGCCGGTTCCGTTTGAAACATCGGCCGTTCTTCATCTCGGCGCAAAGGGTGAGCTTGTTTGTCAGACGGGCGTACGCGCGCAAGGCGCTCGTCGATGAGTCGATTAGAAACGAAGTTTCTCAATAAGCTTGGTGATCAGTGGCAAGGCGCAACTCCTGGCTTTTGCGTCCAGGCTTATCATCGTGGCAAAAAGATCGTCGACATCGAAGTCGGCGAAACTTTCGAAATCTATGACTGGGCCTCGGTCACAAAGATCGTTTTCACGACGACAGCTTTGATGTTTCGGCACGACGAGAAAGTTCTCTCGCTGAACGACAAAGTTGAGCGTTGGGTTTCATGGTTTCCAGAGAATTCGTGGCAGCGTGTCCGCGATCTCCTGAATCACTCGGCCGGTATGACGTGGTGGAAGCCTTATTACAAAGACCTCATCAAAAAAGTGGGGCCTACGACTTCACCTGAAGACGCGTGGGAGATCTTCCAACAGCTTCTTCGTAAATCTGTGATCAAAGACTTCAAGAAAAGCGGCGCCGTCAGACCTGAGAAGTCCGTTTATTCGGATCTCGATTTTTTTCTTTTAGGCGTAACTCTGGAATCGGTTTCGGGAACAACTCTCTACACGGTGTGGGATGAAGTCCGAGAACGGACAGGTTTAAAGAACACAGACTTTCTTCGCGGCAATAAACCTAAAGGGGCTCGCAGCCGTTATGCTCCGACCGAAGACTGCGCTTGGCGAAAGAAAGTTCTTCAAGGCGAAGTGCATGATCAAAACACCTGGGCTTTGCGAGGGGTTGCACCGCACGCGGGTCTCTTCGGACCTATCGATGATTTGAGCCAGTGGGGACTCTTACTTCGCGACGGAATGCGCGGGAAAAAATCGAAACGTTTTGCTTCGCCCGAGACAGTGAAGCTTTTCACGCGACGATCACTCCCGCGAAAAAAAGGCGATTGGGCTTTAGGGTTTTCGATGCCGTCAAAAGAAGGGGCGAGCGCTGGGCCCTTGTTTTCGATGGACTCTGTTGGCCACCTTGGATTTTCGGGAACTTCGCTTTGGTACGATCCCAAACGCGATCTGCTTGTAACGATCTTGTCGAACCGTATTCATCCGAGCGTTGAGAACGCAGGGATTCGGACCCTGCGTCCTCTCATTCACACGCTCATAGCTGAGCAGCTCTGAATTTATCGAGACGAAGTAATACATCCTTAGTCTAGTCTTTGAGGGGGCTCCGGTGCGCAATGCTTTCTTGCCGGGCCCTTTGAGCGTGTGATTCAATATTTCCTTTGACGAGGGAGTGATCGCATCATGGCTCAAGAACAAAAGCTCAGAACACCGGTTAAATCGATCGACCTCAAACCGGGCGCGCACGTCCACATGATGGGAATTTGCGGCACAGCGATGGCCTCTCTCGCGGGTCTACTAAAAGATCGAGGTTTCAAAGTCACGGGTTCCGATCAAAACGTCTATCCGCCGATGTCGACTCAGCTCGAGAAGATCGGCATCAAAATCATGGAAGGCTACAAACGCGAGAACTTGAATCCTCGCCCCGATCTGGTGATCGTGGGCAACGTGATCACTCGCTCGTATGACGAAGCGCAAGCCCTCTTAGAGAGCGATATTCCGTTTACGAGTCTTCCGAGTGCCATGGGTGAACTCGTGATCGCAAATCGCCATTCGATCGTTGTTGCCGGTACTCACGGCAAAACGACGACGACCTCTCTTAATGCTTGGGTCACGGACCAATTGGGATTGAAGCCTGGATTCATGATCGGCGGAATTCCAAAAAACTTCGATCTTTCGTACCGCGTTCCGCAAGGCGATTGGTTTGTGATCGAGGGCGATGAGTACGATACAGCGTTTTTCGACAAAGTTCCGAAGTTCATTCACTATCGTCCCAAGTCCGTGATTCTCACTAGCGTTGAATTCGATCACGCCGACATCTACCGCGATCTTGAGCACGTAAAAGAATCGTTCTTGATGCTTTTAAAACTTCTTCCGGAAAAAGGTGTCCTCGTCACGAACGCAGAAGACGAAAACATCGCTGATCTTTTGCAGCGGGAGAAAAGTCATCTCGCTAGCGGCGGTCGCAAAGTTGTGACGTTCGGTCTGAATCGCGGCGACTACACCGCAAAGAATGTGCGCCCCACGGAATCAGGCGTTGAGTTCGAGATTCATCGTGCCGGTCGCCCGCCGCATAAGGTGCGCACGCAGCTGATCGGTGAGTACAACGTGAAGAACGCTCTTTCGTGCTTTGCCTTGCTTGAGACTTTGGGCTTTGAAGCAAATCAGATCGCTTCGGCCATTGAAAGTTTCCGGGGCGTTAAGCGTCGTCAGGAAATTATTGGTCGACCCAACGACATCACGATTATCGAAGATTTTGCACATCATCCGACAGCGGTAAAGCAAACGATTGAGACCGTGCAGGCGCGCTATCCGCGCTCGCGAGTCTTCTCGGTCTTTGAGCCGCGCTCGGCAACTTCGCGCCGAAGTGTCTTCCAGAATGAGTATGCGGAAGCGTTGGGTGTTGGGCATGCGGTTTTACTCCCGCGCCCTTTTAACCAAACGAGCATCCCCGAAGATCAGCGTTTTTCATCGGAAAAGCTGATGTCAGAACTCAAAAACAAGGGCGTCGATGCCAATCTGTGTGAAAGTGTCGACGGGATCGTTTCGACACTCAAAGCCAAAGCTAAGCCCGGCGATGTGATTCTCATCATGTCTAATGGCGGTTTCGGCGGCATTTACGAAAAGCTTCTGACTCAACTCGGCTGAGTCCGACAAGCGAGTCGCCGGCGTTGCTGCAGGTCGGCTGAAGTTCTCGTTGCCAAACGCTTGGAGTTTTCCGACGGTTGGCAGATGAAAAGCTTCAGCCGTTTTTTATTTTGCCTCATCTTCCTGGTCCCGCTCGCAAGCTTTGCAAAGTCTGACGAGCTTCTCCGCGTGCAGATTAGCTCCGATCCTTATTCTCTCGATCCAGCTCTCACGACGGAGCTTGTAAGCTACAACCTCCTTAAGAATATGATGGATGGTTTGTATCGTCTCGATCGCGAGGGAAACCTCCAGCCAGCTCTCGCCGAAGCGCATACCGTTTCCAAAAACGGTCTCATCTACAAATTTAGTTTACGAAAAAGCGCGCGTTGGTCGGATGGTCAGCCCGTTCAGGTTCCGGAGTTGATTGCGGGCTTTACGAGGGCGCTGGATCCCAAAGTGGGTGCGCCGAATGCGGATCTTTTAGATGCGATCAAAAATGCGCGAGAGATTCGCCAAGGTAAGAAACCGATGGCGGCACTCGGAGTTCGAGAAGAAGGAGGGCAGCTCGTCATCGAACTCGAACGGCCGGATGCTTCGCTTTTGCAAGTGCTCACGATGCCGATCGTGATGCCGGTTCGCAAAGAGCATTTATCCGAAGATCCGCGGAAGTGGAATCCGCTGGGTCCAACCACGGGGCGCTTTAAGCTCACGTCCTTGAAGTCAGATAAAGAACTTCGGTTGGAGCCGAATCCGCATCATCCAAACCCAGCGAAGAGAAAAATCTTATTTCAAGTTCTTCCTGAAGAAGCAACGGCGCTTAGTCTCTTCGAGTCAGGCCATTTGGACGTTCTTTCAGGCGTCACGCTCACGGAAGTCGAACGCCTGCGAGCAAAGGGACTTATTCGTCAGTTTCCTTCCACGGTTGTTGCTTACATGTCGTTTAACACTATAAGGGCGCCGACGTCGGATCGAGATTTCCGTGACGCGGTTGCGGGCGCAATGGATCGAGACGGGATCGTCAAGGTTCTCGGCAGCGCCTTCCAACCCGTCACGAGCTTTGTGCCGAACGGAATCGAGGGTTACAAATCGTTCGAAAAAGTTGACCGCAAAAGCTCGATGGAAAAGTTGCGAGCTCGAGCCGAGAAGCCGCGGTTGAAGTTTGCCTACGGTGCGGCCGCGGTTAATGACATGGTCATGCAGAAGATCCAAAACGATCTGAAGACGAAGTTATCGATTGAGGTGGAGCTTCAACCGCTAGAATGGAAAACGTTTTTAGGCCGCCTCAAGTCGGATCCACCTGATGTTTACTTCATGGGTTTGGGTGCGCCGTATGCGGACCCGATGTATCATCTCTCAAATTTCTCAAGCGGGCAGAGCGCTGGCTACTCTCGCTACAACAATCCCGCTTACGACTCTCTTTTAGAGGAAATCAAGAAGACACCGTCTGGAAAGAGGCGGAAAGAACTCGCCGAAAAAGCGCAGACAATTTTGATCGAAAAAGATGCGGTCGTGATACCGGTCTTTTCGCGCGCTCAGGTTTTCGGAGTCGGCAAAGATGTGAAAGACTTTGCCGTCAACCCGCACGGGATCATGGAGTTCTGAAGCAACGAACTCTTAGAAGTTGGCGCAAGCTTCCTTCAGGCGTGGCAAACTTTTCTCAAGCACTCCGCGCGCGAGAAGTTCGTCGGTTTTTGCGCGATCGCTGATGCGAGCGTCCGCCGAAGGTGCACGTTCTTTTGCGTCTGTTTTTTCGCTGGCTTTTTCTTGCGCCGGAGCAGGTGCTGGGGCGGCATTGGCTTTTGCGGGCGCAAGTTCTTTTGATACTTGTTTTGCGAGCGCGATCAACTGACCTTTCGTGGTCTGCAAAGCCGTTTTGAGACCGAGGCGGTTTCCTGAGCGAACAACGTTGTCGAGTTGGTGATCTTGACCACGGAGAGTGAGGATGCTTGCGAGCGCGCGCATCTCAAAGGCTTCCATCTCCTTCAGAGTTTCGGGATCCACACCCGCGCCGCTTCGCAAGTTTTGGCAGAGCCGGGGAGTCGCGGTTACGCAGATACGTCCGAGTGAATCTTTCTCTCCCGTATCTTCACAACTGGTGTAGGCCGAAAGTTGGCCTTTTGCGAAGAACAGTCCCGTCGCCTGTTCAGGTTTTGTGCTGGCCGACTTCGTTTCCTTGCGGAGTTGGTAGGCAGCGAGGGCCTCGAGCGAGCCGTCAGCATTTTTCATGATCGCCGCGCGAGATTCATCTCCTGTGCGAGCGCTCATGAGTTCGGTTCCTTCCGCGTCTTTTTCAACTTTCCATTTTGTCGTATCGGGAGAGACTTTGCCCTTATCATCGACTTGAAGATGCGCAGGGAAGAGTTTAGCTGCCGTCGCATAGCCATTGGAGGTCTTCGGTTCGGGCGTTGCGGCGAGAGTCGCGCGCGCAATGAAGAACGTTGTTGCGAGTAAAGCAAAGAAAAGGACTTTATGGTCCAACACTCCGGAACCCCCTGAGAAGAAGACGCAAAAGCGAGCCCTCTTCGGTGAGTGGCCGCCGACTGATTTTATGCAGATGAAAAACGATAACCCGGCGTGGGCAATCTCGCTCACGAGTCTCGAGCCCTTAGGTAAAACCGATCTAGCGAGGCTTTCTTGCACAAAGGTTCGGCAGTTTTGTGGTCTCGCGTTAAAATCGCGAAACTCCCGGGGAATTGGGGAACTCCCAATCTTAGTCGGGGTGAAGTGACGGTTGACCCCATTCGCGGTGCAAGTTAGCACATGACTATGGAAGCACAAACTGGACCTAGCCCTACAGCGAAGCTCACGCCTCTCATGCAACAGTATTGGGATATCAAGTCCGCGCATGAGGACAAGGTTGTCTTGTTTCGCATGGGGGACTTCTTCGAAATGTTCCATCGGGATGCCGAAACAGCAGCGCCTGTTCTCGGAATCGCTTTAACTTCGCGGAACAAAAAAGCGGCGGACGAAACTCCGATGTGCGGAGTACCTCATCACTCTGTCGCAAACTCGATCAACAAACTTTTGCAGAACGGTTTTAAGGTTGCGATCTGCGATCAGGTCGAGGATCCGAAGTTAGCAAAAGGTCTTGTTAAACGTGCGGTCACCCGGATCCTCTCTCCTGGTGTGGTTTACGATCCAGACATGGTCGATAGTCTGCGCGCGAATTACATCGCGAGTGCAGATGAAAAGTCGGTCGCGTTTCTCGACGCGACGACGGGCGAGGCGTTTTACTTCCTTGTCAAAGATCCAGCGCGCCGCGAGCGCCTTCTCGTGAACCTCGCGCCCGTTGAGGTCGTCCTTTCCGAAAGAGAAAAATCAGTTTTCAGGCCGCGCGAAGATTTTCAACCGATCCTCACGACGCACGAAGAGCTAGGGCCGGACGTCGGTGGGTGGCCTGAGAGTGCGCGGCGTCTTCTCGGTTACGCCGTACACATGCAGGGCGCGAAAATTTTGGAGACGATCCAGCCGTTCGAGTTGCGCGAGCTTCTTGATCGGATGGAATTGCCCGCCACGGCCATTCGTCATCTCGAAGTCTTTGAAACTTATAAGGGCGACGCCAAGGGCTCTCTTTTCCAGGCGATCAACCGTTGTAAAACGTCTTCTGGTTCTCGTCTGTTACGCGCATGGCTTCAATTTCCACTTGTAAACCAACCCGCCATCGAGCGCCGATTGGATTCGGTTGAAACCTGGCTCAAAGATTCTGAGCGACTAAAAGAACTTCGCTCCACACTCGGTGGATTAGGTGACGTGCAGCGAAGGCTCTCAAAGCTCGGCAACCCGAGTTGTAACCCTCGTGATCTCGTAGCGTTGAGCGAAAGTCTCAAGGCAGGACTTGAGGTCTGCAAAATCGCTAACGGCAATGTTTGGGATCCGCTTCTGCTCGAGAGTGCGCTTGAAGTTTGTCGCGACATCGACGAGACGGTTGCCGAAGATCCTCCGTTGCAAATCAAAAACGGTGGAATCATTCGCCGTGGTGTTCGCGAAGATCTCGATGAACTCATCGAGCTCTCGACGAATTCGCATCAACTCATCATGGAGCTTGAAGCGCGCGAGCGCGATGCGACCGGAATCACGTCGCTCAAAGTTCGTTTCAACAACGTCTTTGGTTACTACATCGAGATTACGAACACCCATAAAGACAAAGTTCCGAAAGATCGCTACGAGCGAAAACAAACTCTCGCAAATGCCGAGCGTTACCTTACGCCCGAGCTTGCGGAGCTTGAGACCAAAGTTCTTTCCGCCCAAGCCAAGCGGCTTGAGCTTGAAACGAAGATCTTTTGCGATCTCACGGAGCGCTGTTTGAAGCAGGGTCAAAGGCTTTTAAAGCTCGCGGCTCAGTGGGCGGAAGTTGATGTCGTGAGCTCGCTCGCGTGTTTGGCGGCGGAACAAGATTTCTGTCGCCCGGAGTTTGTCGCCAAAGGCGCGCTTCGTTTGCGGCAGAGCCGACACCCCGTCGTTGAGCAGTCTCTCCCGCTTCCGTTTGTGGCAAACGACATCGAAGTTGCGCGTGGGGGTTGTCTTCTGCTCACGGGCCCAAACATGGCCGGTAAATCGACTCTAATGCGGCAAGTAGCGATCGCGGCTTTGCTTGCGCAGATGGGAAGTTTCGTTCCGGCGAAGAAAGCGGAGCTCCCTCTTTTTGATCGCATCTTCACGCGAATTGGAGCCAGCGACTTCCTCTCCGAAGGCCTTTCGACCTTCATGGTAGAGATGAAGGAAACAGCCGAAATGCTCGAAAATGCGACGGAAGATTCTCTCGTTATTCTTGACGAGGTTGGCCGCGGGACGAGCACCTACGATGGCATGAGTTTGGCGCAATCCATCCTTGAGTTCTTGCTTGAGAGCCGGGGAGCGATGACATTGTTCGCGACTCACTATCATGAATTGACGGAGCTAGCGGCTACGCATCCGCTCCTGCAGAACGTGCACATGAGCATCCACGAGAAAAACGGACAAATCACTTTCCTGCATCAGCTCGTTCAAGGCCCGGCAAATAAATCTTATGGGATTCATGTGGGTCGTCTCGCGGGTCTCCCTGGTGCGGTGACTCGTCGGGCCGCTTCAATTCTCAAGCGTCTTGAGGGAGATCGCAAAGTTGAAACGCAGCAGATGACGATGCTGGGTCTAATCGATCGCAGTGAAAGTAATCTCGACGCTTGTGTCGGAAGTGTTGAAGAGAGTGGTTTTGATTCGTCAGAATCAGCACCGGCGCTTTCTCTTGTAAGCCCCTCTGCGTCGGCTTCGCCTATGGAGACTGAAGCGCTCGATGAGATTCGTAAGCTTGATCTCTCGCGCCTAACGCCGCTCGAAGCGCTCAATCAAATTGCGCGTTGGCAGCAATCACTCAGCTTGAAAAATTAGAAATCGCGCACTTTGTGGTCGCATGAAGTGCGCGATTTGGAATTTCTTCCTTCTACTCAGGCTCTGACTAAGCGGAGCTTGAGTATTCCAAAAGACGAGTCCAGTTTTTCTCGGGACCGACCAAAGACGTTGGACTTTAGTTCTTAAATCAAAAATCATTTCTCTAACTTAAGTGCGAAAGTTGAATCGGTTAATCCGCTCGCACAAAATTTTTCTGACTCACTAGCCTAGTCTCGCCTCGGCGATGATCGGTCCAGTTTTTGTCGATTTTTAAAAGGTAACCTGGAGAAAGGTTGCGAAATCGAAAAAGGGCTGTCAGACTTTGATACAGGTTGCTGCCACGGACCGGGATGTCCGAAGGCAAAAACGGATCGTGTTCTAAAAAATTAAAAGACCAAGAAGACCATAGTCAGTCAGAAACATAGCGGGAGGGAGCAAGGATGCTCAGAGATGTTTTGATTCAAAAAGGTTTGTCGAATCGTGAAGCCGAAGTTGCCGAGCTCGTATCTAAGGGCTTGTCGAATAAGGAAGTCGCAAACCAGCTTTTCGTCACGGAAAAAACCGTGAAGTTCCACCTGACGAACATCTATAAGAAGATGAACGTTAAGTCGCGCGCACAGCTCATCGTCTGGTGCTTGCCTCACCTCGGCTTCGTCGAAAACGAAGCGACTCAGCCTGCTCAGCCCGCAATGGCGGCTGGTGCTCAGGCGATCAACACGATCCCTGTTGGCAACACAACTGTCAGCAACGTAACTCCGATCCGCAACGATATCGGTTCGGGCACGAACGGCGGCAACTCTGACGTTGGCGCTTTCGGTATCTGATCTGTTTTAGACAATCTGCTCTCTGAGCCCCGCTGAACAGGAATGTCGGCGGTCCCGCTCGAAGGAACCGGAGTGCTCGCATTCCGGTTTTTCTTTTTGCTCTTCCTTCAACTTCAGTTCGAATGGGCGCTCAGCCATCGCTTGGCGGGGATCCAGCTCGTGTGGCATTCTTCGGAAGTCGCTTTCAGCCAAATGAAAAGACTCGCTTCACCTACGGAGAGATCGCCATGCAGCCTAGGCCTGTGTCTGCTTCAAAAGTTACGATGACCGAGCTTGTGTTGCCGCAGCATACGAACGCTCTTGGTTCCGTTTTTGGTGGTCAGGTCATGGCATGGATCGATATTTGTGCGGCGATCGCGGCACAAAGGCACTGTCGCATGCCGGTGGTTACGGCAAGTGTCGACGCGCTTCAGTTTATCGCTCCCGTCCTGAAAGGTTTCACAATCAACCTCTCGGCTTCGGTGAACTACGCGGGGAAAACAAGTTTGGAAGTCGGGGTACGGATCGAAGCCGAAAACACCATGACGGGCGAGCGTTCGCATACGGCAAGTGCTTATCTGACTTTCGTGGCGCTCGGAGAGGATAAAAAACCTGCGGCGGTTCCGCCAGTTCTCGCCGAAACGGATGAAGAAAAAAGGCGCTACCAGGCAGCCCAGATCCGTCGTCAAAATCGTCTCGCGCTTCGCGAACAAACAAAAAAGCCTGTATCGGTAAAGTGATGCGCAAAAAAAAGCCGCGCTCTCTTGCGAGTTGCGCGGCTACATTCCTTCGGAGTCGGCTTTGTTTATCCGACCGATTCAGCCGAGACTAAAAAATCTTTCCAACGACTTAAAAGAGAAGGCGTCATGTGCGCGGTGCAAACCGTTCCGCTTGACGCCGATTCTTTTCGGGTGATCTGCGTTTCGCGGCCAAGTTCGTAGATCCGATATTCTTCGGACTTCGGGAAGAACAGCTCCACTTCTTGATGAAGCGCCTGGACTGATTCGACCATCACGCGCTTTAATCGATCCATGCCTTCGCCCGTCATCGCGGATACGAAAACACGTGGGAACGCTTTGACTTGGAACTGTTTTTCAAACGGCGCCTGATCGATTTTGTTAAAAACCGTGATGAGCGGTTTGTGTTCCCATCCAAATTCTTTGATGAGCTCGTTTACGATCTCGGTTTGTCGTTGCATCTGCGGACTTGAGAGATCGACGACGTGGATGAGCACATCTGCTTCCGCTGACTCTTCAAGCGTAGCTTTGAAAGCTTCGATGAGTTGCGGAGGCAGTTTCCGGATGAACCCCACCGTGTCGGTAAGAACGGCATTGGGGCCTTCGGGGAGATGAACTTTTCTTGTCGTCGGATCAAGCGTTGCGAAGACTTGGTCCTTCGCCAGCACCTGCGAGTGGGTGAGGCGGTTGAGCAGAGTCGATTTGCCTGAATTCGTGTATCCGATCAGCGCGAAGCTCGGCACTTTGTTTCGCTTGCGCGAAGCACGGTGCTGCGAGCGATTGCCGCGAACGGTTTCGAGCTGTTTGCGGATTTGTTTCACGCGGTCGCGAATGCGGCGTCGATCCATCTCGAGGGCCGTTTCACCGGGACCTCTTGTTCCGATACCACCGCCTTGACGAGAGAGTGAGCCCATCCACGCATCGACCATGCGGGGAAGCTGATCGAGCATCTGCGCGAGCTCAACTTGAAGTTTTCCCTCGTAGGTCTGCGCGCGCATCGCGAAGATATCGAGGATCACTTGGTTGCGATCCAAAACGCGAACGCCCCATTCCTGCTCGAGGTTGCGCGTTTGCACGCCCGAGAGGTGATGGTCGATAATCACGACGCTTGCTTGCGACTCGGTTACCAGCTCTTTGATCTCTTCAACTTTTCCGGAGCCGATTAACGTGGCGGGATTATATTGGGCGAGGACTTGGGTGAGGCTACCGACAACCTCGCCTCCGGCCGCGTGAGCTAATTCCTCGAGCTCCGCTAAGCTTTCTTTCAGGTCGACAAAGGATTCCGACTTCAGTCCGACGCCAATTACGATTACTCGTTCTTGGGATCTGATTTTAGTTGTTCCTATCTCGCTTACTCCTCTTTATGCGCCGACGGTCCGGGGTTTATCTTTATCCCACCTCACCTTGAGGTGGTGGTGACACCCACTTCGTCAGGCCCGTTTCCACTCATCATACTGAGACCGAAATCGTGCTTGGCAAGGTTAATGGATCAGATGAGTTGGTGAAACCCGAAGCTGATCCGATCGGCCTCCCAAGGATCAACCTCGATCCCTGACACTTCACATTTACCAGTTTAACCCATATTTTGAAAGCAATGTTGCCTTCGAGAGCGCAGGGTCTGTGCGCGAAGGTGCATGCCGATTTGTTTAGAAAACAGCAATGATTTCGTAGGGGAAGAAAGGAGACTTCCGAAGTTTCTCGAAGGATTTCGGCGGTCGAGATTTGCGATGTCTCAATAAGAAACAAGCTAATAAAACCCGGAGCCAAAAAGCTCCGGGTTTTGTTTAAAACGACCTCGGCATCAATCGCGAGCGGTCGAAGGATTCTCGCGAATCGCTTGGGCTTCGAGAGCCGTCAGCGCAACCGTGTTAACGATGTCATCGACGGTGCACGTTCGCTGAAGAACGTTTGCTGGCTTCTTCACGCCCATCAGGAACGGTCCGATCACTTCCGCACCGCCAAGCTGTTGCACGAGCTTGTAGCTGATGTTGCCGGCATCGAGGTTCGGGAAGACGAGAATATTCGCACCGCCTTTTACTTCGCAGAACGGGAAGATGCGGTCGACGATCTCGGGATTCACGGCCGTATCGGCCTGCATCTCGCCATCGACGATGTAGTGGGGATAGTTTTTCTTCACGATTTCGGCTGCCATCTTCATCTTCGAAGGCTGTTCGCCGCGCGAACGGAAATTGGTGTAAGAGAGCATCGCGATGCGCGGCTGGATTTTGAAATACTCCGCAACGCGTGCCGCGTGAATTGCGATGGTTGCGCATTCTTCCGCGGTCGGGTCGATGTTCACGGCCGTATCGGCGAAAAACAGCATGCGGTTTTTGAACATGATCACGTTCAGACCCGAAGCTGTTTTACGTTTGCCTGCGCCGATGATTTCGAGAATCGGTCGAACGCAGTCGGCGTAGTTTTGCGTTGCGCCCGTGACCATTCCGTCCGCATCGCCCATGTGAACGGCCATCGCGGCAAAATAGTCGGGGTTTGACATCAAGCGCTCAGCCTCGCGCCACATGACGCCTTTACGTTGGCGCATTTCGTAGAGCTTATCGACGTACTCGCGGAACTTTGGATGATGTGAAGGTTGAACGATCGGAATTTCCGAGAGTTCGTGGAAGCCGAGTTCTTGGATCTTCGCTTTAACTTGATCTTGGTAGCCAAGAAGCACGGGGCGCACGATGCCCTCTTGCACGATCGTGTGCATGGCTTTGAGAACTTTCGAGCTCGAGCCTTCGGGGAAGATGATCAAAGGTAGCTTTTCGTTTTTCGCTTTAGCTTGGTTCTTCACCCGGTGCATGACCGAACGAACAAAACTAGTTTTCGCGCCCTGGAACGACTCGAGGCGATCGCGGTAGGCTTGGAAATCTTCGATCGGCTTGCGTGCGACACCAGTCTCCATCGCGGCCTTTGCGACTGCTGGAGTGACCCACAAGAGGACGCGCGGGTCGAACGGTGTTGGAATGATGTACTCAGGACCAAAGTTAAAGTGTTGACCGCCGTATGCGGCCGAAACTTTTTCCGGAACGTCTTCGCGCGCGAGTTTTGCGAGGGCGTGGACGGCAGCGAGTTTCATCTCTTCATTGATTTGGGTCGCACGGACGTCGAGAGCGCCGCGGAAGATGAACGGAAATCCCAAAACGTTGTTCACTTGATTCGGGAAATCGGAGCGACCCGTTGCCATGATCACGTCGGGGCGAGCGGCCTTCGCATCGGGCGGCAAAATTTCCGGATCGGGGTTTGCCATCGCGAAGACGAGCGGGCGTGGAGCCATCGACTTCACCATCTCGGCCGTGACGGCGCCAGCCACCGAAAGACCGACGAAGCAATCAGCACCTTTCAAAGCATCGGCGAGCGTGCGGTGCGGAGTTTCGACGGCGAACTCGGCTTTGTAGCGGTTCATGCCTTCAGTGCGGCCCTTGTAGACGACACCCTTTGAGTCGCACATGAGAAGGTTTTGCGGCCGTACACCGAGGGCGATGAAAATGCGTGCGCACGAGATCGAAGCGGCACCCGCACCGTTCATCACGACTTTGACTTCCGACATTTTGCGATTGGTGATTTCGCAGGCGTTGATGAGGGCCGCGCCCGAAATGATCGCCGTTCCGTGTTGGTCATCGTGGAAGACGGGGATCTTCATTTCTTTTTTGAGTCGCTCTTCGATCTCAAAACATTCAGGAGCTTTAATGTCTTCGAGGTTGATGCCGCCAAAAGTAGGCTCCAGCGCTTTAACGGCGTTGCAAAACTCGTCGACGGATTTCGTGTTCAGCTCAAGATCGAAGACGTTGATGTTCGCGAACTGTTTGAAAAGAACGCCTTTGCCTTCCATAACGGGCTTGCCCGCAAGTGGTCCGATGTCGCCGAGACCGAGGACGGCGGTTCCATTCGTGATGACGGCGACGAGGTTTCCCTTAGTCGTGTAGTCGTAAACTTTCTCGGGATCTTTCGCGATCTCTTTACAGGGAGCCGCAACTCCGGGGGAGTAAGCGAGTGCGAGCGCCTTATCGGTGTTGCAGGGTTTGCTCGAGATGACTTCGACTTTTCCGGCCGGATGGGCACTGTGGTAATCAAGGGCGTCTTTGTCTAATGCCATTATAAAACTGCCTTTCCGCGCGAGGCGGACCGTGGAATTTGAATTCGCTTAGGCTAGGTTCCGCGTGCTGACGTTGTCAACCGAGCGCGGCACTAGCTCGGCGCCGCAACGACATGCCTTACTTTTCGAGCGCTTGGTTCGTGGTTTTGCAAACGCAGCTGTGGAGAAAAAGCAACGCTGCCATGAATGCGAGCAGCTGCCTTCATCGTGATCGGTTGACCGCTTCCGTGGCAAGGCGATCGCGATTGCGTCGACCTCCCATTGCTCGGCGAACGATCGTTCGGAAATCACGAAAGTAAGCCGGCATTTTAAGCAAAAGCTCTGATTCTCCGGGTGTTTGATGCTAAATGTTAGATTCCCGATTTGCTGAGCGTGCGGCGCGAGAGTGTTTGACTTCTGCGTGCGCGCGCATTGCAGTTATGTAGGTAAGAACGCGATGTGCGATCAGTTGGGTCGATGTGGGCTGTCGAAATCATAAGTATCGACGAGTTCATCGAAGCTTTCGGCGCTCGCAGCATGCGTTATTCGGAAAATTTCCGAAATTTTTAAGGAGTTTCCCATGGCAAACAGTCCCCGCGATGTCGTCATCGTCGAAGGCTTGCGCACGCCGTTCGCGAAAGCGGATACGAAGTTGAAGAACGTGCATCCGGCAGAGCTCGGTCGCGTTGCTCTCAAGCAAGTTTTAGCAAAAACAAATCTCAATCCCGAGCTCGTCGAAGAAGTCATCGTCGGGAACACCGGCAACCCTCCTGACGCGGTCAACATCTCGCGCGTCGTGGCGCTGAACTCCGGAATACCTCAACGCACGTCTGCTTACACGGTTCACCGCAATTGTGCTTCCGCGCTTGAGAGCATCTCTTCAGGTTACGAGCGGATTAAATCCGGCACGCTTGAAGTCGTCGTGGCTGGCGGCACCGAGAACATGTCGCAGATGCCGCTTTTGTTTTCGAAAGAGTTCGTCAACATCTTCGGTCGTCTCGCGGGTGCTCGCTCGGCAGGGCAGCGTTTGCAAGCAATTGGCGCTCTCTTGAAAGCCGACATTCAGCAAGTCGTGGAACTTGCGACTACGGGGCCCATGCAGCGTGCGCCGCATAAGCCGGTCATCTCGCTGGTTGAAGGGCTCACGGATCCTTTCGTCGGAAAAAACATGGGCGAAACGGCCGAGATCCTCGCAAAAGAGTTCGGCATCACTCGTCAGCAGCAAGACGAGTTCGCGCTTCGTTCTCACTTGCGTGCGGCGGCCGCGATCAAGAGTGGTCGGTTCGCCGAAGAAATCACGCCCGTGTTTTTGCCGCCGAAGTTTCAAGAGGTGGTGTCAGAGGATGTTGGACCGCGTGAAAACCAATCGATGGAAGCTCTCGCAAAGCTGAAGCCGTTTTTCGATAAACGCACCGGAACGGTCACGGCCGGCAACGCTTGCCCGATCACGGACGGAGCAGCGATGGTTCTTTTAATGAGCCGCGAAAAAGCGCAGGCGCTCGGTTATAAACCGATCGCGAGTATTCGTGGATACGCGTTCTCGGGCCTTGAGCCTGAGCGGATGGGTCTCGGGCCAGCTTACGCGACTCCCGTTGCGCTCAAACGCGCAGGCATCACGATGAAAGACATTGGCCTCATCGAACTCAACGAAGCGTTTGCGGCACAAGTGATCGCATGTGAAAAAGCGATGGCTTCAGATAAGTTCGCGCAAGAGAAGCTCGGGCTTTCAAAAGCTGTCGGCGAAGTTGATCCCGAAAAACTCAACGTTAATGGCGGAGCGATCGCACTTGGTCACCCGGTTGGTGCAACGGGCACGCGCTTAGTCGTCACACTCATGAAGGAAATGCAGCGCCGAAACGTGCAGTTCGGACTTGCGACACTTTGTATCGGCGGCGGCCAGGGCGGCGCCATGGTCTTGGAAAGAGAGGCTTGATCAGATGAGCATCCAGGAAAGCATCAGAATCGTACCGAAGACGGTTCAAGGCGGCCAGATCGCCCTCATTGAGTGGGATCTGGTTGGCGAGAAGGTAAACAAACTCTCAACGCCGGTCATGACGCGTTTTAGAGAAGTTCTCGAAGAGCTCAATCGCTCAAACTACCAGGCGGCCGTGATGATCTCGCGCAAATCGAGTATCTTCGTTGCGGGCGCCGACATTGAAGAAATCAAATCGCTCAAAACGAAAGAAGCTTTCATGCCCGCGCTCCAAGCGGCGCACGGAGTTTTCAATCTCCTTGAAGACATGAAGATGCCGGTGATCGCGGCGATCCACGGAGCTTGTTTGGGTGGCGGATGCGAGATGGTTCTGGCTTGCGATTACCGGATTGCGACCGACGACTCGGCAACGCGTATCGGACTTCCGGAAGTGAAGCTCGGAATCATCCCTGGCTTCGGTGGTTGCGTGCGACTTCCGCGTGTCATCGGTCTCCAAGGCGCAATCGACATCATCTTGCAAGGGAAGAGCGTTGACGCCAACAAAGCGTTCAAACTCGGCCTCGTCGATCAAGTCGTTCACCCGTCGATTCTCGAAAACCAGGCGATCAAATTCGCGGAAGAACTCATCCGCGATCACCGTTTGGCAAAACGCAAAAAACAGTTCAAGCCCAAAGGTGCGATGAACGCCGCGATGGAGTCGGGCCTCGGCCGGCTCGTCGTCTTCAACCAAGCGGAGAAGATGACGAAGAAAGCGACTTCCGGGCACTATCCTGCGCCGTTGAAAGCGCTTGAAGTCGTCAAGAAAACTTACGGAATGAAAAACCGTGAGCGCGCGCTAGAGATCGAGATTGAAGGCTTCTGCGAAGTCGCCATCACGGACGTCTCGAAGAATTTGATCAACGTCTTCTTCCTCATGGAATCCGTAAAGAAGAAAACCGGCGTCGCGAGCGGCGTGAAGCCCAAAGAAGTGAAGCGTCTCGGTGTTCTCGGTGCGGGTACGATGGGCGGTGGAGTTGCCTACGTGGCGGCCGACCGCGGAATCGAAGTTCGTCTGAAAGATATTTCAAACCAAGCATTGGCCGTAGGTTTCGCGCACGCGCGTGATCTCTGGGACAAGCTTCGCAAGAAAAAGAAGATCAATACTTACGACTTCAACCGTAAGATGAACCTCGTAACCGGCGGTCTTGATTACTCCGGATTTGGTCAGCTCGACGTCGTCATCGAAGCGATCGTCGAAGACATGAAGATCAAGCAAAAGGTCATCGGTGAAACGGCTGGTCAGTGTCGCCAGGATTGCATCATCGCGACGAATACGTCGTCACTTTCGGTGACCGAAATGTCGAAGGGGCACCCGCGCCCTGAGAATTTCGTTGGTATGCACTTCTTCAACCCGGTTCACAAAATGCCGCTCGTTGAAGTCATCCGCGGCGAGAAGACAAGTGACGAAGCTGTCGCAACGATTTTCGAACTCTCGAAGAAGATGGGTAAGCTCCCGGTCGTCGTAAAGGACGGACCAGGATTTCTCGTCAACCGTTTGCTGCTTCCGTATTTGATCGAAGCTGCGTTCATGCTCGAAGACGGCATGTCGATCGAAGTTGTCGACCGCATCTTCAAAAAAGAATTCGGCATGCCGATGGGACCTTTCGCTCTCATGGACGAAATCGGGATTGATGTGTGCATCAAGGTCGTAAAGATCTTCCACGAGTCGCTCGGTGAACGCATCATGGTTCCGCAAGTGCTCATGAAGATTAAAGAGACGGATCGTTTGGGGAAGAAAAACAAAAAAGGTTTTTACCTCTACGACGATCGCGGAAAGCCCGTCAAAAACGACAAGGGTGGGGTGGACGAAAGTATCTACGCGGAGCTTGGTCTCGGCCAGCCTACGAACAAGCTGTCGAACACGGAGATCATTCGTCGCGGCGTTTATCCGATGATCAACGAAGCAGCTTTGGCTCTCGTCGAAGAACGGATCGTCGAAACTCCGGATGAAGTGGATCTCGCGATGATCACCGGCATGGGATTCCCTCCGTTCCGCGGGGGCCTGTTGCGCTACGCGGACACGATCGGAAGCCAAGCGATCACCGATGAGCTTGAAGTCCTGGCAACTCAGTACGGCGTTCGTTTCAAACCTTCCGTTCCGCTCCGAAACATGGCGAAGACGAACCGCCTTTTTTACTGAACGCTTTATTAGCGGGACCGCGTTTCCACGTGGTCCCGCGCGCTCGTTTCGTTTCGTCGCCGCTGCGCGGCTGCGCCCTTCGGCGGCACGCCTGGTAGATTATTCAAGCTTGTCTGACGTCTAGACGAATCAAAAGGCTTCTAACGGCCATGAGTTATGGGCCTAGCCTTTGCTCTCCTTGGCCCTCGAAGGCCGACGCACGGTCGCGCCAAAACGGGGGAGAAGAAATGAAAATCGTCATTCACTACGGACTCATCTTGAGCGCATCTGTTCTCGCTAGCTGCGGACCCAAATCGAGCATGTCACACGGCCCTCAAGCGCAAGCGCCGAATCCTTCGGAAGTTAAATCCGATACGCACCAAAAAGTGATGCCGGCCGGATCGTTTCTAGCAACCGGTGAAGTTCAAAAAGAAATCGACGCTCGATTCCAGCTTGGCTGCGCAAAGCCTGGCGAGCCTCTCGTGTCGGAACAGTTTCATCCTGGTTTGAAAATCGGCGATAGGTTTGTGCTAAAGACGATCTCGAGCGAATCCATCGGTTTCAACGCTACGACCACGTCGGTTGTGAAAAACGTCTCGCCAAAAGAGCTTCGCGTGGAATTTGAAACTCTGTTTAACGAAGGGAACAAGTTAAACGGAGCTATGACGTGCAAGATCGGTGATGAAGCTTCTCAAGGAGCACCGGTTTGCGAAACGACTCCACTGGCTCCGGAAGCGCAAGCGATCCCCACTGCGCCCGCAGCTGATGAGTTGCCTGCTCAGAACTGCCGTCTTGAATACAGAGAAGGCGCGCAAACAAAAACAGTTTTGGAAGGCGAGTATACGTTTGCAAGTGGCGTAAAAGTAAAAGCCTACCAAGTCATCGAGAAGTTCGGAGGACAGATCAAATGCCTTTCGGCCGACGGTGCGGAGAGTGATCTCGGAGCAGGCGAGGAAGTCACCTCGGAAATCGTAAGCAATGAAGTTGTCTCGGATACTCCCGTGTATTGCGGTGGTACAAAGATTCTGACAAGCCATTCGTTGAGCGATCGCGATGGCAAAACCATCTTATCAAAAGGTGCGGAGCTTCTCGAAGCGCCTCGCTTTGAAAAGTAAATGAGCGAAGGTTGTTTCAACTTTGAACGCTCGCAAATCCTCTTGAGTAGAGGTTTGCGAGCGCGTCACGCGATCTCGAAAGTGTGTTCATCCTAAATTAAGAAAGCGTCAATGAACGCTTTAGGATCCCGCGCGGAAGTCCGATGGATTCACCGTCGGTTGCTCTCATCTGCGAGGACGATCCATGTCGGCGGCACCTTCCTATATCCCAGTTCCCGTTGAATCTTTAGTAGGCGAGGCGAAGACGGAGTTTGATCTCTATCTTCAGTTGAGCTCGAAATACGTCCTTTATCTCCGTAAGGGTGGCGTGTTCGATTCTGGGCGTTTGGATAAAATGCGCGAAAAGAACGTGCGCAACATGTTTATCACCGGCGTTGATGAAGCTGCATTTCGTGCTTATTACGATCGCAAGGTGGATCTAGCGTACGATCCACAATCTCCTATGCCAACCCAAGAACGAGCCGCGTTCGTGCACGGCGCTCAAGCGGCCGCCGCCGAGGCCATCATGGCCGACCTCAAGAACTCAGGGATCTATAAGACTGGCGAAAAAGGCGCAAAGCGATTTACAGAATTTCTAGTCAAAGATGAGTCGTCGCTTAAAAGTTTGCTCGCAATTCCGAATCCCACGAAGAACGTTTCGAGTCACGGCGTTTCGGTCGCGGCTCTTGCCGTGACCCTCGCGAAAAAACTGGGGCATGGAGAAGCTAAAGACCTTCACATGCTAGCGCTCGGATGTCTGCTTCACGATGTAGGTCATGCGCATTCACCCGGCTCAGGCTTTGGACTCTCGCTTAAAACTCTCAATGCCGAACAATTAAAGCTCTATCGTGAACACACGATGACCGGCGTTCGCGCCGTCCAAGAGCTTGTGCACTTTGATCAGCACGTGGTGAAGATCATCCTCGAGCATGAGGAGCACATCGACGGCTCAGGTTATCCGAAGGGTCTCAAAGAAAAGCAAATGCACGCTTACCCGGTCATCGCGGCAACGGCAAACGCGTTTGTTCATTTGGTCGAGACCGAAGGCGAGAGTTTCCCCACGGCGATGAAGCGACTTGTCGTCGAAAAGATCGGGCGTCATCCGCTTACGCACATCAACGCTTTGAAAGCCATCGTGCAAACCCTCGGATGAAGCTGCTCAAGTCAACTCAGTTACAAACAAAGAATTCGCACGTGGCGATCTCGAAGTTTCCGAGTTCGCCCGCCGCGCCCGGCTGCGTTCCGTCGTACTTGATTTTATTGTCGTAGCTCATCCAACCGCGGAAAACGCTCTGATCGTATTGTCCGCGCAAGGTAACGCTTCCGTAGTTGTCGTAGAACGTAATGTCGACTTGGTTCCCTGAGATCGTGCCTTGCGCTGAGCTAAATACGAACGGTGGAATCAACGTCGAGTTTTGATTTCCAGCCCACGCATCAAAAACTTGGATCACGAAACGGCTGTTTGCCGCGACGGTAATGTTATAACCTTGAGCATTGCGCAGGGTTCCCGATGAAGGCGCTACTCGGCCACCGAAGAAGACTCCCGAGTTATTTTGGCCCGGAGTCGCGCTGACGAAGCCGATGTATTCAGGGCGCACGTCGGTTTCGAGAAAACCCTTAACCGCGGCCTCAAAGTTACTTTGATTGTAAGCATCGCTGAAAACTTTCCCGCGAAGCTGTAGGCCTGATGCGTTCATGCTTTGCGAGGCCCAAGTGCGAGGTCCAACGCCGCGCGAATTGACGTTGACCGAGCCCTCTTTTTTCTGACAGCCCGCTAGAGCCGCTACCATTACGATGAGACTCGCAACTTTTTTGAAAGAGTTTGATTTCATCGGGCACCGTCCTTCGCCTTTGTTTTAAAGGCTCTACAGAGGTTTAGGGCAAAGCGAGTGCCAAAAGTTCGTTTCAGAATGAGACGCTAAAGAAGACAAGGCCTTAATACCTTCGTTTTCGGTCTCGACGGACTTGGATGGGCGAGAATCGGCATTCGGCTGACTACCTTTTAGCCGACACAAAGCAGAGCTTTCCGCTTTCATTGACGCTCGTCGATTTGCCCTATTTCTCGGCAGTCAGGTGAGAGCGAAAAAGATCTGGGCCCCGAGCCCAGAACGTGGAGTAATTTTCTCTAGACACTTTGCGCCCCGCCCGTTGTAATCAGGCCGTTCAACAGGGCAATCACGAATGGCAAATCACGAGATGTTTCCGCAACAATTTGAATTCAGCCGTCAGATGCTCGATTGCGTTGTCGGCGGCGTTTCGGCGCTCGATATCGCCCGTTTAAACGTACAGAACGAGGAAGAAGCTCGACAGTTCACGCTCGCGTACGGCTATGATCTGAACGATCCCGAAAGTCGCGAGCAGCTTTGGGCTACGCATCGACGGGCCGTCTCGCTGATCAAAGAACAGCTTCTCGACGATGGTGAGCAGATTCCGGATCGACTCTTTGATCCCACGCAGCTCACGGATTTGACTCAACTCCTCATCATCGCAAGTTCTCGCAAGCCGGAAGATCGAGAGATCCAGCGCTGGGCGTGCGCGATCTTGCGGGTCATGCACGTTTACGTGCATTTACGAAACGACCTTTTCAGTGCGTTTCGCGATGAGATCCAGGCGCAAATATTAAAGCCACTTCAAGACTCGATCCTTCACGACGATATGGCGGGCACTACGATCTTGGGTCCGGCGATGCAAGATGGAGGCATCAAGCTCCACAAGTTTGAGATCAAACCTTTTAAAACGACCGCAAGCTCCGTCATCAAGTTGCTCGCGCGACCTGAGCGCGTGGCGCTCACTCTTTTAGACAAGCTCGGTGTTCGATTCGTTACGCGTACGGTTTACGACTCCTTCCGCGTCATTCGCTTTCTCGTCGACAACCATATTCTCAGCTATCCGCACATCATTCCGGATCAAAGTAACAACACTCTCTATCCGGTAAATCTTTTTCTCGAAGTCATGGACGAGTTGAAAGCTCGCGAAGCGCGAGGGGAAAAGCCTACGGGCGACGAAATTCAGGAACTTCTCCGTGAGCGGATGGAGTCGCAAGCCGCGCGCGCCGAGTTCCGCGAAAAAAGTAATGAGTTTTCGGGCCCGGAGTATCGCTTCATCAAGTTCATCAATCGCAAACTCATCACCGTGAGCGTGGGTCCAAGCGAGGTCCAACGGGCGTTCCGATTCTTTTATCCGTTCGAAATCCAAGTGATGGATTACGAGACTTACGTGCGAAATCTCTCGGGCCCGATGGCTCACGATGAGTACAAGAATCGTCAGCGTAAAAAAGCCCGCGAACGAGTTCTCGGACCGGAGGGCGAGAAACCATGAGTCAGGCTCTCGTTACCGCTTTCTCCCACGTGCGCAGCGTGATCGGAATCGTGTTTGTGATCCCCTATACGGTTTTTTGTAGCTGCTTTGCGATTTTCTCGGGAGCGCTCGGCCTGCATAATCGCGCGACCGATTTGATTCGCGTCTGGTCGATCGCGATTCTCGGTGTTTTCGGTATTAAAGTCGATATCCGCGGCGAAGAGAACCTACCTGCCGAAGGTGGCGGTATCGTAGTCTTCAATCACCAAAGTCTTTTGGATATTCCAGTTTTGGTTAGCAGCACGGGAAAGCGAATTCGCTTCGGCGCAAAGATTGAACTCTTTAAGATTCCCGTCTTTGGCGCCGCGATGCGGGCTGTGGGGACTCTGCCGATCGCGCGCGAGAATCGCGCGGGCGTGATGAGGATCTACAAAGAAGCTGAAGCACGCTTCAAAGAGAACTTCATTTTCGTGCTGGCGCCGGAAGGAACTCGACAAAAGCAGCCGGTGATCGGCCGTTTCAAGAAAGGTCCTTTTCTTTTTGCGACGAGCGGCGGTGTTCCGATCATCCCTGTTGTGATCAAAGGAGCGAATGCCGTTTTGCCCAAGCAAAGTCTTGGCGTGAATCTGGGTCGATTATCGCGCACGATCTACATCGAATATTTGCCGCCGGTTGACGCAAAGTCATTTGCTTCGCAAAAAATCGATGAGTTAGTGGAGACGGTGCGAAGCGCGATGGTCGCGAAGTACGCGGCACTACCTTCGGATCCTTGAGACTCTCTGCGTAGGTGGCGCTGTTGATTAAAGCGCGCGCCAACTCAAGCCTTGGTCTTGCGTGAGAAGCTTGACCTTACGAGCTTCGCCGATATTCAGCTTCAGGATCACTCGGCGTCCGGCTGGATCTTCTGGTCTGATCTCTTCGATTTGCAAAGTTCCTGGCGGACGGCCGTGCGCTTTGCGAAGAGTCGCGACAAGCGTGTCCCACCGAATCCACTGTTCAAAGGTTTCGCCGTGATCATCGCTGACGAAAGGTCCCACGAACACGGAGCCACTCCCGGCTATCGCGATAGGGTAGTTCTTATCTTGGAAGTTCGGAATCTTCACCCACTCGGAGCCATCGAGCGTGCGGAAGACGCCTTTTGCCGAAGCAAACTTCAACGAAGGGATCGCGGGGCTTGAAGCCATGTCGAAAATCTTTCGCGAGAAGAGATCCGCCGTCGTGAGGCGCTCGCGAAAGACGGGCGTTTTCTCTTCATCCGTCTCATCCGAAATCGGCCACCAAATTTCGCCGACGTCGGGTACCTTCGCTTGGCCCCAGCGAAGAGTTTGGTTCGCGACGATCTTCAGAGTTGCCGAATGCGGGAGGTTGCGCGTGAGATCCGCGTAGGGGAGTGGTGCCGATCTCAACGGCATGAGATCAATCAAAGGGCGTGCGGCTTTTTCTCCGAGATCGCTTGCCGTGATCGCATCGAAGCGTCGAATAAATCCGGAGCCTTGTTTGGAGCGGATTTCGAGCCAGCCCGGTAATTCCTTTGCGACCTCAACGAATGTTCCCGGCTTCGTGCGGCCTTGCGCGCGTGCGTGCGGACCTGGCATCACGTAAATGGTTGCCGCTTGCGGAACGAAGGCGCGGAGCACGGGCCCACGTGCGACAGCTCGTAAGCTTTCGGTCGGAAGCCAAGATTCACGCACGGGTGCGCCGGAAGCGAGACCGAACGGAAGACGCGCGCGAACCCATGAACCTTTCGCTTCGAGAATCTGCACGCGAGTTCCGCGATTGAGGATTTCGGCGTCCACGGCGTCGAGAAGACCATCGCGGCGAACGGGAACGGGTTCAGTCAGCTCCGCTTCGGTTGCGAGTTTTAGCTGAGTGAGCAAGTGATCTTCAGGCGCCCAACCAAAAACTTTGTCCTTGGTCTCCAGGCGAAACCATCTCTGAATTTGAACTTTCTTAGTGCGTGTCTCGAGCCAGCCGCGAGGGTGGTGACCCGAAGGGAAGCGGCTATCGGGACGCAGGTAAACTGGAGTTGCGAGAACTTGGGATGCGATCACACTCGATGCGAGCCCGAGTGCAAAGCCCCAAACGGCAAGTGCCGGGAGCTTGCGCGCTCGCGAGCGAACGTTTGGTTTTGCGAGGGTCGGCGTGGGTTCTTGACGCATCATATTCGAGTCTGCGGCTCTAAACGAAACTCATCAAGACCAGAACCATGCTAGACCCGGCCGAGGACGTACGCTACGCTCACTGCCAAATGACCAAGAATGGCTTGATGAAATCAGCTTTGCTCCTTCTCCTTAAGGCCTTTTTGCTCTGTTCACCCCAGGTGAAGGCAGACGAAGGGCTAGGGATGCTTTCGCTCTCCGATCTTCTCCTTGAGCCAACGTTCACGTACTCAGAAGGGACGCGCGGGAACTTCTCGCTAGGAGCGTCCTACCTTGAAGCGACTTGGCGCCGCGAGGCCATGATCTCCGGGGTCATCAAGATTGGTCCCCAATCTCTCATCGGAAAGCCTGCTCGCTACAGCGCCGCTGCGAGCGATGACGTCGCGATTATCGAAGGTTTCGCGCAGGCCGATACGGATTGGGGCCGGGTGCGGTTGGGCTTGGTGCCGCTTCCGTTCGGAGTTGAAGGCGGCGATGCGGAGAGAAGACTTCGCTTTCCGCGAAGCCTCCCTTACCGAACCGGGTTTCTGGGCCTGCGTGATTACGGTTTCAACTACCGCATTTCCTACGAAGGCTTTTTCTCCGAGTGGGCCGCGCACAATGGTGAAGGTGGCGCAAACCTCGACGATGAAACGTGGTTTACGGCGCGCTGGGGTTGGCAGGGCGGGCGTTTCTTCCGTATCGGTTTCTCGGGTGCAACCGGTCGCACGACCCCTCGCTCAACGAACCCTCAGGGCACGACGCTGAATCTTCCCGAACTTGGGCTTGATGTGAACAAGATGGCCCGCGTGCGGATCGCAAACTTCTTTCTGGATTGGGAAATTTCGCCCGTGCGTCTCGAGGTGGAGGCCAACGCGGCCGACACTCGCCAAGATGAAACGGATATCAAATTTCGCGCCTTGCGCGTTGATCTGGAATATCAAACGGGCGCAAGTGTAAACTTGCTTGCGCGCTACGATGCCATGGATCCACGTAACGACGTCGAAGGCGACCAAATTACGGAGTTGTCGGCGGGTTTTGCCTGGAGAAGTCAATACGAGAATTCGGTGCTTTACGTGATCGGCACCAAACGCATGCAGCAGGATGTCCCACACGACGTGCATCGCGGGATGATTTTATGGCGCGTCACACCTGCGGCTTTGAAGTTTGGCGCCCCGCTTTGACCCAAGGGTTTTTCCCGTAATATAGCTTGGATTTTCCGGCTGCTAGAGTGTTGAGTCTCGCCTCCGATCGGGGCCGTGGCTTCCCTGTAGAGAGCCGGTTTTTGAACTTCAAAATTATTGAAACTCAGCAGATTGTAGGAGGAGACATGAACATCCAAACTCTAGGCGTTGTCGGTGCGGGCCAGATGGGAAACGGCATCGCGCAAGTCGCGGCAAGCGTCGGTTTGAAAGTTCTCATGATGGATGTAAACGCAGCCGCTCTTGATAAAGGCATGTCGACGATCAGCGGGAGCTGCGACCGTTTGATCAAAAAAGAAAAGATGACCGATGCGCAGAAAAAAGAACTCCTCGCGCGCATCACTCCGGTCAGCGACATGGGGCAGCTCAAGGATTGCGACTTCGTTGTAGAAGCCGCAACCGAAAACATCGACCTGAAACTCAAAATCTTCGCGCAACTCGATTCAGTGGTAAAGCCTGGCGCGATTTTGTGCACGAACACGTCTTCGATCTCGGTAACTAAAATCGCGGCCGCAACCAAGCGTCCCGAGTTGGTTGCCGGAATGCACTTCATGAATCCCGTACCACTCATGCAGCTGGTGGAAGGCATTCGTGGTCTTCAGACTTCGGACGAGACTTTCAAGACAACGCGAGCGCTCGCCGAGAAGATGGGGAAAACCTTCGTTGAAGGCCGAGACATGCCTGGCTTCATCGTCAATCGCATCTTGATGCCGATGAT